>Ga0316207_10005380_pt1 | contig 10648 bp, 6 predicted proteins | sample 6weekpyrite_MG_FD_204943 | JGI IMG/M metagenome (GOLD analysis project Ga0316207, IMG submission 204943) | Microbial mat bacterial communities from mineral coupon in-situ incubated in ocean water Damariscotta River, Maine, United States -... | ecosystem: Environmental > Aquatic > Marine >...
TTTTTGGTCTCCGCGATGGCTTTCGCCGGATTAAGGCCCTTCGGGCAGGCGTTAGTGCAGTTCATAATGGTGTGACAGCGGTAGAGCCGGAACGGGTCCTCAAGATCATCAAGGCGTTCGCCTGTGCTCTCGTCTCTGCTGTCAATCAGCCAGCGGTATGACTGCAACAGCGCCGCAGGTCCAAGATATTTGTCGTCATTCCACCAGTAACTTGGACAACTTGTTGAGCAGCACGCACACAGAATGCACTCATACAGGCCATCAAGTTTTTTACGGTCTTCCGGTGATTGCAGATGCTCTTTTTCAGGCTGTGGTGACTGGGTTTCCAACCATGGTTTGATCGACGCGTACTGAGCGTAAAAATTGGTCAGATCAGGAACCAGGTCCTTCACCACTTCCTGGTGCGGCAGGGGTGTGATCGCAACCTCGCCTTTTACATCCTCAATCGCTGTGGTACAGGCAAGGCCGTTTTTGCCGTCTATATTCATTGCGCATGAACCGCACACGCCCTCGCGGCACGAGCGCCTGAAGGTAACCGTACTGTCCATTTCGTCTTTGATTTTGATAAGCGCGTCTAAGACCATCGGACCACAGCTGTCCATGTCTACTTCAAAAGTATCCATGTGCGGGTTTTCACCGTCATCAGGGTTCCAGCGGTACACGCTAAACGCCTTGGTATTGGTCGCCCCTTCAGCTTTGACAGTTTTGCCTTTGCCTACCACCGAGTTTTTGGGAAGTGTAAATTCAGCCATTTTTCGATCCTTCCCTTAATATACCCGAGCTTTTGGTTTGATATATTCGACTTCGTCCGTGAGCGTATAATCATGCACACCGCGTTCGCCGAGCGTTACTTTTTGTCCGTCGTACCAGGAAACTGTGTGTTTCATCCAGTTTTTGTCATCACGGTCAGGGAAGTCTTCATGCATATGGGCTCCGCGGCTTTCCTGCCGCGCATTCGCGCCGTGCATCGTTAGCACCGCCTGGCCAACCAGATTTTGCAACTCCAAGGTTTCAATCAAATCGCTGTTCCAAACAAGCGAACGGTCTTGGGTTTTAATGTCGGACATGTTTGCCGCCACTGCATCAATTTTCTTGACGCCTTCATCCAAAATCTCTGTGGTACGGAACACCGCGCAATGATTTTGCATGGCACGCTGCATCTCCAGGCGACGCTCTGCGGTTGACGCACTGCCGTTCGCATAGCGAGCCCCATCAAGACGACCAAGCGCCATTTCCTCATAGCCTTTAGGCAATGGTTTCTGGGAAGCACCTGCTTTACTGGTTTCTGCAATCCGGTGTGCTGTCGCGCGACCAAAGACAACAAGGTCAATAAGCGAGTTAGAACCAAGTCGGTTCGCGCCGTGCACCGAAACACACGCCGCTTCGCCCACTGCAAACAGCCCAGGTACTGTAGCGTCTGAATTGTCTTTTGTGGGGTTAATAACCTCACCGTGATAATTGGTCGGTATACCGCCCATATTATAATGGCAGGTCGGGATAATCGGGATTGGCTCCTTGGTTACGTCAACGCCCGCGAACACTTTGGCAGATTCTGAAATGCCCGGCAGGCGTTCTGCCAACAGTGCGGGATCAAGATGGTCCAGATGCAGGAACATATGATCCTTGTTTGCGCCAACGCCGCGCCCTTCTCTGATCTCGTTCGAGATTGAACGGGATACGACATCACGGCTAGCTAGGTCTTTCGCTGACGGCGCATAGCGCTCCATGAAACGTTCGCCTTCAGAATTAATCAAAATCCCGCCTTCGCCGCGTGCGCCTTCTGTGATCAACACACCAGCGCCGTATATGCCGGTTGGGTGAAACTGCACGAATTCGAGGTCTTGCATCGCAAGGCCCGCCCGCAGTGCCATGCCGCCGCCGTCACCGGTACAAGTGTGCGCCGATGTGCAGGAGAAGAATGCACGGCCATAGCCGCCAGTTGCCAATACAACAGACTGACTGCGGAAAGCATGGATGGAACCATCTTCCATATTCATTGCAATCACGCCGCGGCAGACGCCGTTTTCCATGATGAGGTCAATCGCGAAATATTCTATATAGAAATCACTGTCATACTTCAGCGACTGCTGGTAGAGCCCGTGCAACATGGCGTGGCCCGTGCGGTCCGCAGCAGCACATGTGCGCTGGGCTGGTGGTCCTTCGCCAAATTCAGTGGTCATACCACCAAAGGCGCGCTGGTAAATCTTGCCTTCTTCCGTTCGACTGAAGGGCACACCGTAATGTTCCAGTTCATAAACCGCAGCAGGTGCCTCTCGTACCATATACTCAATGGCGTCCTGATCACCAAGCCAGTCAGACCCTTTAACAGTGTCATACATATGCCACTGCCAGCTATCCGGGCCCATGTTACCAAGGGATGCGGCGATGCCGCCCTGCGCCGCTACCGTATGCGAACGCGTAGGAAACACCTTGGTAATACAGGCCGTTTTGAGGCCTTTTTCGGCAAGCCCCATCGTTGCCCGAAGGCCTGAACCACCTGCGCCAACAACAACAGCGTCATAAGTGTGTTCTATAATAGGATAAGCACTCGTCATGGCCTAACCTCCAAATGCGATACGTAAAATTGAAAAAATACTCAGCCCTGCGATAAGCGCGCAAGCGAACTTGATTATGATAGTAGCTGCAAATTTGTTGCCGTGATCATGGACATAGTCTTCAACAACTTCCTGCAAGCCCGAGCGCATATGAGCCGTGAAGTTCAGGACAAATAAAATCAAGAGCACAGATACCAGCGGCTGCTTTAGCCATGCTACCCACTCAGCATGGCCTTTACCGGCATTTCCAACGAATGAAACAACGAAGAAAAGCACCAGTGGCACGTTCGCGATGGCCTGAACCCGGTGGGAAATCCATGTCTCAGTCCCGGTTTTACCTGAGCCAAGCCCACGCACTTTGGAAAGCGGTGTGTTCATATCAGTCATATCAAAACGCCCCCATCACTTTATAGGCCGCAGCCCAGATCACCAGCGTCATCACAGCCGAGAAGAAAAAAGTAAATTTGGCAGATGCAATGTTGGCTTTGAGCTCATAAAGCTTGCCTGCATCCATAAATAAATGCCGGATGCCGGATGCAAAATGCTGCATCAGAGCAAAGGTAACACCGAACAATATGACTCGCCCGATGACAGAGCCAGCCATATCCTGCACCATATTGAAATATTCATGTCCTGAAGCCATTGCGACAAGCCACCATGTAAGCAAGATGGCACCAAAGGCGAGCGCCGAACCTGTGATACGGTGAATGATAGACACCGCCATATGCGCGCCGAACCGGTAAACTTGCAGATGGGGCGATAGCGGTCGTTTCGCCTGTGCCATATTTTGTCCCCTGACAAAGAGTAACTACAGAATGAAGTGTTTTAATACTGCCCGTTCACGCCCTAGCAGAGGCTGACCCACGAGCAAGTTCAAACATAGTATTAACGCCCTAAGCCCCTGTTCTGCAAGCCCTGATATTACTGGGCCGCGACAATATTTTGCAGAGCAAAGGCAGAAAAATTCTATTGCGAGTTGATCCACTGACCGCTATGACAAAAGTTCAGGTTTTGGGGGCTTCATTATGCGCATTCTTTCTACGGTATTTTTTGCTGTTGTTTTTTTCACATTCAGTTTGCACGCGCAAATTCAAGATCCCGCTGACATTCCTATAGAAGTTTTTGCTTCACTACCGAATTTGGATGGGGCCGATTTGTCGCCCGACGGCAAAAGAATTGCCTATTTGATCCCTGACAACGGGCGCCAACAATTGCGCATTCACAGCTTAACGGACGGCTCGGCGATTGCTATTCCTCCGTTGCGCGACACCGAAATTAATACCTTCTACTGGGCCAGCCCCGAAATTATCTTAGTAAAACTTACAACTGAGACCAATCGCTTCCACGGCTCGCGAGCGACGCAAGAAAGCAAATTGATCTCTTTCAATACACAAACCCACGAAAGCAAATGGCTTGGCAAGCCCAAAAACTCGAAGGTTCCTTCGGGTGAAATCAAACGAGCTTCGCAGTTCGAAACAATCAAAGATTTTTTGCCGAACGAGCCTGATTTTATCCTTCTACAACTGGATATGGAACTTGACGGAATGTCATCACTCTACAAAGTTAATGTCCGATCCGGCAGACGGGCACTTGTACAGGGCGACCGCAGCAACATCCAAAATTGGTATACTGACAGCCAACACGAGGTGCGCCTGGGCACGGGCTATGACAGAGATGGCGAGTGGCATGCTCGGTTCAAAAACCAAAACGGCAAATGGATTGACTTGGAGGAATTGAATTGGTCCAAAGATTATTCCATTCGCGGTTTTTCGCCCCGCGAAGGGCTTGTCTATGTTAGGGGCGCGACGGAACACGGCACCAAAGGCATGTTCTTACTTGATCTAAGTACAGGCATGATCGTAGAGACGCTCTTCTCGAACGAAAGAATCGACTATTCACATCTGCTAACACACCCTATCAGTCACCAAATCGCTGGTGTGGCCCACTTTGAAAAGGGCTTAAAAAAATCTATGTATTTTGACAAAGAGCTAGACGCCGTTCAGCGCTCTCTTGAAGCGAAAATACAAGGCGCTTCCATACAAATTTCTGGGCGCGCCAAAGACAAACCGCTGTACCTAGCACTAGCCAGCAATTCCCAAACGCCTGGGCTCTATTTTTTGTTTGATCAGACGACCGGCAACCTCAACTATTTAGACACACGCAAACCTGGCATAGCATCCCAGCAGATGGCCACCACACAAATGATCGACATCGAAGCCCGCGACGGCACCTTGCTGGAAAGTGCTTTGACAGTCCCGCTTGGCACAGCAAAAGACGAAAAGCGACCTTCGGTCATTTTGCCGCACGGCGGGCCAACATCACAGGATACGGCCCATTGGGATGAATGGGCGCAATTTCTTGCGAGCCGCGGCTATGTTGTTCTGCAACCAAACTTCCGCGGCTCCACAGGTTATGGCTATGACTTTGAGAATGCCGGCGACAAGCAATGGGGTGGGCTGATGCAAGACGATGTCACAGACGCAACGCATTGGCTGATTGACCATGGATACGCTGAGGCACAGAACATCTGTATTATGGGAGCATCGTACGGCGGGTACGCTGCCTTGATGGGCGTTATCAAAGAGCAAGGCCTCTATAAATGCGCAATTTCTATAAACGGTGTACCCAATTTACCTAGCTTAAGAACTGTAGATAGATCACTCTTTATAGGCGGTAAATCTTGGACAGAAACCATGGGCCTTGAAGGATCTCCTGATAAAGAAGTGTCACCTTATCACCGCGCTTCAGAGATCAATGTCCCAGTACTATTGATGGCATCAAAAGACGATACACGCATACGGTACCAGCAATCTCGAGACTTTCACAAGAAGCTGAAAAAACGCAAACTAAGCACCTATGTGCAGCTAAAGTCTGGCGGCCACTACCTAAATACAGAAAAGTCCCGAAAAATTATTCTGCGAGAAGTCGAAAAATTCCTCGCGGAGCATATTGGGCAATAATTGGAACATTGGCTTTAGGTCGAAATTTTCCACTTTCTCATTGGCGCGCACAATAAACTATTGTCAGTTTGCGGCGGTCTCGCTATGACAAAAGTTCAGGTTTTTGGGAAAAAGCATATGGGGCCAGGGGGACCCATATGCCATGCGATGCAGTCACTGCGCCGCCGACAGTATTCCCTTCGTAAATTCGCCCGCACAAAACAAGAGGCGCTCTAACCTGCACGACAGCAACTTTCTACTGCGGTTTCTTTAGTGAGCCAAGTCAGCGGTAGGAGGAACTTTTGTTTTGAATTTTGCTGGAGCGGTTCGGCCGCTCATCTGGGGGACTAAAATGACATCGACAACACTGAAAACACTGGCGTGCATCGCTGTGGCGGTATTTCTATCGCCTGCAAATATGGTTTCGGCAGAGCAAACAGCAACAAAAATGCCGGTAGAGGCCTTCGCGGCACTGCCCAGCTTCAGTCAGGCACGGCTTTCGCCTAGCGGCACCAACATCGCTTACTCTGTCAGTTTAAGGGGCAGAAAACATGTGGTTGTGCAAAGCCTTAACGGGCAAGGACGGAAGCTGATTGCACCTCCTAAAAATTGGGAGATAAATAATTATCGCTGGGCAAATGAAAATGTCGTTGTTCTGAGCACTGGCTCGCTGCTGAACCGGCGTGAATTTTCTAGTAAAACCTATAATACAAGGGTCATGTCCTTCCTTGTTGATAAGGAAAAATACGTTTGGCTCGGCAAGCCAAAGCGAAAGACCACTGTCAGCGCAGGCAAGGGCCCAGTAGCCCGAGTTTCTCAGTTAGAACGCGTTTTGGATTATCTTCCCGATGATCCTAAAAACATTTTGATGGAGCTGGATTTTGACATTGACGCCAATGTTGAGGTCTTCAAGGTTAATGTGTCAACAGGGCGCCGCAAAACCGTTAAGAAGGAAGTTACCGGTGTCCAGGACTGGTATACGGATCAATCATCCAATATTCGCCTCGGCACGGGCTACAAAGGTGTAGACTATGATCAACCATACGCCGTTTTCCGGGGAAGTGACGGCAAATGGACAAGCCTAAAGAACGTTAAGTGGCAGGATGACTACGGCATTCGCGGGTTCACAGACGACCCTGAAGTTCTTTATGTTAGCGGCGTATCGGAATATGGCACAACCGGCTTGTATAAGCTTTCTGTGTCTTCGGGCGAAATAATCGAAACAATATTCACTCACGAAACAGTGGACATCGACTATGTTGTCAGAGACACCGCGACCGGAGCAGCGGTAGGCGTTGCCTACACCGATGATTTTCAGCGCGTCAAATATTTCGATAAAAACTACCAAATTGTGCAAAAAAGCATGGACCGTGCCTTCAAAGGGACCGTGAACAGCATTGTTGGCCGTGCCAAAGACAAGCAATTATATTTGATTTACTCGGAAAGTGACAGCAATCCCGGTCAGTATTACCTTTATGATCGAGCTGCAAAAAATGTAAGCTACATCACAGACGTTCTTAACAAAATTGATATTGAGCAAACTGCTTCCACCGTCCAGGTATCTATACCTATGCGGGACGGCAGCGAGATACCTGCCTATTTGACAGCGCCGAAGGGCGTTGAAGCGCTGAATTTGCCAACCGTTATTCTGCCGCATGGTGGGCCGCATGCCAGGGACAGTGCAGCATGGGACTACTGGGCCCAATTTTATGCAAACCGAGGGTATCTGGTACTTAAGCCTAACTTTCGGGGCTCCTCTGGTTATGGCCACGCCTACGAACAAAAAGGCGTGCGTCAATGGGGCGGTCTAATGCAAAATGACGTAACCGACGCCACAAAGTGGTTGGTCGCAGAAGGCAAGGCTGACCCAGACCGCATATGCATTGTGGGGGCCTCATACGGCGGATACGCGGCACTAATGGGCGTGATCATGGAGCCAGGCCTTTATAAGTGCGCCATTTCCATCAATGGTGTTACTGATCTTCCGTTGCTGAAGAAGGGTGATAAAAAAACCATCGGCGGCAATGTCTGGATCAAACGTATGGGCCTTGAGGGTGAAAGCGATAAAAGCGTTTCACCCTACCACCGCATAAAAGAAATGAGTGCACCTGTATTGTTAATGTCTTCCAAAGACGACGAGCGCGTACCTTATTCAATGTCTGCTGTAATGGGCAAAAAGCTGCGCAGGCAGCAACCATTAAGCAAATATGTGCGCATAGAGAATGGTGGCCACGGCATGGTAACAGAAGCTGCTCGCCTGAAAATGCTAAGCGAATCCGAAAAATTCCTCGCGGAACATATTGGCGAATAATCACGTAACAATTCGCGCGGTAAACTCGAAGAATATTGGGGGAATAGTAAATGCTATATCGAAATCTTATCGGCGGTTTTGCCGCAATTCCCCTAGCAGTCATGGGGGCAGTCAGTGCGGCCGATAAAATACCGGTAGAAGCGTTCGCCTCACTACCAAGTTTTTCGCGCGCCTCATTGTCACCGAGCGGCGATAAGATTGCTTTTATGACCAGCGTCGAAGGCCGTCGACATATTATGGTAACAGACCGTGCCACCAATAAAAGCGTACTTGTTCCGCCCACAGGAAAAACCGAACTTGGCAACTTCTTTTGGGGTAATGACGAGACTCTTGTCATTACTTTCCTGCTTTCCCGAAAACGGCAAGGCATGTCCCTCCGCAGTACAGAAACCAAGCTATTTAGCTTCAACATTCGCTCGAAGGAATATATCTGGCTGGGCAAGCCAAAAAGGGATAGCTCCTCCCTGAAAACAGGTTCTTACGGAAAGATGGTGGCCTTCGGAGAGCATGTACTGCACCTGCTTCCAAATGATCCCAATCACATCTTGATCCAAATGAGCGAGAGCCATTGGCGTCCACCGGCGGTTTTCAAGGTCAATTTAAAGAATGGTCGCCGGATCAAAATAAAAAGGGAGAAAAAAGGCGTTGGCGGTTGGTATGCAGACCAAGAAGGCAACATTCGCTTCGGTGCGGGCATTATTCGACAAAACAATAGCCTGGATTCAGAGAAAAAATATGCCTTCTTTTTTGACAAAGACGGTAAAGAAACCAATCTGGAGAATACCAATTGGTATGAAGACCATAAGTTGATCGATTTTTCCCCGGACCCCAACATCATATATGTTTCAGGCAAAACAAAGCATAAAACACAGGCTATATTTAAGCTCGATGTGACAAAGGGCGAGATAGTTGACGAAGTTTTCAGTCATGCAATTGTTGATGTCGGGAACACTGTGCGCCATCCGCTCACCCAAAACGTAGTAGGTGTCGGCTATGTTGTTGATACATATAAAGTGAAATACTTCGACAAAGATTTAGCCAAAATTCAGCGCAGCCTTAAAAAGGCACTAAAAAGTGACATTTACATCACCGGCCGTGCCCGCAACAAGAACATCTATCTGGTAGTTGCAACGGCGCCTAACAATCCGGGCGACTATTATCTCTATGACAGAGACGCTGGCAAATTGGACTTTGTCGCAGCGACCCGAGACGGCATATACCCAGAAGAGACACCAGCACCTCTGATCGTCGCTGTACCGACACGGGACGGCGAGTCGATCCCGGCTTATGTCACGCTGCCATTTGGCACCCCAAAAGGTGTCAACCTACCTACCGTTATTCTGCCCCACGGCGGCCCGCATGCACGGGACTCTGCTGACTGGGATTTTTGGTCACAGTTTTACGCCAATCGAGGGTACGCCGTGATGCAACCCAACTTTCGGGGCAGCACCGGCTATGGCAAAAGCTTTCTTGAGGCGGGCGAGAACCGCTGGGGTGGCCTTATGCAAGATGATGTAACCGACGCCACGCACTGGATGATTGAAGAAGGTTACGCTGACCCGGATCGTATTTGCATTGCGGGTGCCTCTTACGGTGGCTATGCCGCCATGTTCGCGCCGATTAAAGAGCCGGATTTATATAAATGTGCAATTTCCATTAACGGCGTTCCCGACTTGCCAGCCATGAAACGTAGCGACAAAAATATTGTTGGTTTTGGAGAGTGGATTAAAAAAATTGGCCTAAAGGGCGAGCCTGACGAAAAAGTGTCGCCCTATCACCGCGCCGCCGAGATCAACATTCCAATGCTTATAATGTCTTCGGTTGATGATGACCGTGTGCCGTACAAAATGTCCCAGCGCATGCAGAATAAAATGCAAAAACTGGGAAAAAACAGCCGCTACATCAAAATCGAAAACGGTGGCCATTCAATGATAACAGAAGCCGCTCGTCTGAAAATGCTAAGCGAAACCGAAAAATTTCTCGCGGAACATATTGGCGAATAATCAGATAAAAAAGGCCGGGCGTTATGTCCCGGCCTTTCTTTTTCTACCAACCGCAGTTGCGATCTTTGTTTTGCTCATTGAGCCATTCTTTCAGCGGCGCGAAATAGGCCACCACTGACGACCCGTCCATTTCGCGTGTACCAGTGAAGGCTTCGAGCGCATCAGGCCAAGGCTGGCTAGCACCCATTTCCATCATTGTATTGAACTTGGCACCAACTTCCTTGTTGCCGTATATGCTGCAGCGGTGTAGCGGGCCCTGCCAACCAGCTTGCTCGCACGCCGACTGGTGAAACTGGAACTGCAAAATATGCGCTAGGAAATAGCGCATATAGGGTGTGTTGTTCGGAATATGATATTTGGCCCCCGGATCAAAGGCATCTGCAGAGCGCTCGTTCGGCGCTTTCACACCCTGGTATTTTTCCCTTAGCTCCCACCAGCCGCTATTGTAGGTGTCCGGCGTTAGTTCGCCTGAGAAAACCTTCCAGCGCCACTGGTCAACCATCAGGCCAAACGGTAGAAAGGCTACTTTTTCCAGCGCCTGCTGCATCAATATGGCTATATCGGCATCCGCAGCGGGAATATCGTCCAGCAACTTGGTCGTTTTCAGATAATCAGGCGTGATCGAAAGCGCGATCATATCACCAATAGCTTCATGGAAGCCATCATGAGCACCGGTTGCCGCGAAGTAGCTCTGTTTATTATAGGCACGCTGATAAATATTGTGGCCTATCTCATGGTGCATGGTGCTAAAGTCTTCGCCATTTACTTCAGTGCACATTTTTATCCGAATGTCGTCTTTCCAATCCAAATTCCATGCAGATGCGTGGCAGGCAACTTCAC
>Ga0316207_10005381_pt1 | contig 10642 bp, 17 predicted proteins | sample 6weekpyrite_MG_FD_204943 | JGI IMG/M metagenome (GOLD analysis project Ga0316207, IMG submission 204943) | Microbial mat bacterial communities from mineral coupon in-situ incubated in ocean water Damariscotta River, Maine, United States -... | ecosystem: Environmental > Aquatic > Marine >...
ATGAAAGCAATGCGGCTGATGCGAAGCTCTAGGATAGCAAAAGCTAAAGCAGCAGAGATAGAGCAGGGTAGAGCAGCGGCAGAAAAGATAGATGATTTTGTTTCTTTCGATGATAAGTTAAAAGAATCTAGTCCTGAGTTTGATATAGAAACAAAACCGACAAAAGCGCCTTTGGAGGCAGCTCAAAACATAAACACAGCAAATCTAAAAACAACAGACGAGGTAGACAACCTAATCAACAAAGTAGCCGAAGCTGATGCAGTAAAAATCAACGAAGCAAGGCGCGAAGTTATAACGCATGAGGCAACAGAAGAGCTTGCTGATCAAATGGGAATGAGTGTTAAAGACCTTCTTAAAAGGCGTCAAGGTCAGGCGTTTAATGCGGAGCAAGCATTAGCAGCTAGAAAAATACTTGTAGCAAGCGCTGAAAATCTAACTAAGCTAGCCAAGAATGCAAAAGCAGGATCAGAAGAAGATGTTTTACTATTTAGAAAAGCATTATCTCAGCACACAGCAATACAACAACAAGTATCAGGGTTAACCGCAGAAGCTGGCAGAGCTTTATCATCATTTAATATTGTCGCAGAAAGTTCAGAAGGTCAGGCTAGAGCAATTAAGGAAATGCTAGAGGCTGGTGGAGGGCTTGAGCATAGCAAAGACATTGCACAAAAACTATCAGAGCTAGAGCCGCACCAGATGGGGGTGTTTATAAGAGAGGCTGACAAGGCGAAAACAAGCGACATGATTTACGAGGCGTGGATTAACGCGTTGCTATCAAATCCAGCAACTCACACAGTCAATGTTTTGTCTAATTCGATTGTTGCTGCATGGAGCGTTGGAGAAAGAAAAATAGCGTCATGGATAGGGAAGGGATTAGGTGCTCAATCAATTCCAGAAGGTGAAGCGACAGCTCAGCTCAAAGGCATGGTTGAAGGGGCTAAAGATGGAATGAAGCTAGCATGGCACACAATCAAAACGGGCGATCCATCAGATCCATTACAAAAAGTAGAGCATCAAGCTTTTAAATCAATAACCGCAGAAAACCTAAACCTAACTGGAACATCCGGAAGGTTTGCGGATTTTATGGGCGAAGCAATAAGGACGCCTGGAAGGATGTTAACAGCTGGTGACGAGCTTTTTAAAAGCATAGGCTATAGGATGGAGTTAAATTCGCAAGCGTATAGAACAGCATACAATGAAGGTTTGAGAGGTGAAGATCTTGCCGAAAGAATGGTAAGCATTATTAAAAACCCGCCTGAAAACTTACACCTTGCAGCGGTTGACGCTGGCAGATACCAAACTTTTACTAAAGAGCTTGGTGAGGCGGGAAAGGCTGTTCAAACAGCTAGATCGAAGATACCGGGTGCTAGGGTGATTATGCCGTTTGTTAGGACGCCAGTTAATATAATGAAATACGTCGGCGAAAGAACGCCGTTAGCACCATTAGCGCCATCAGTTAGAGAGGAAATAATAGCTGGTGGCGCTCGCAGAGATATGGCTTTAGCTAAGATAGCAACCGGCTCAACTATGATGGCTATAGCGGCTGATTTTTCTTTATCAGGCGATATTACAGGAGCTGGACCGACTAATCCGCAAATGAGAAACACTTTAAGAGCTACAGGATGGCAGCCTTATTCTATCAAGGTTGGCGATGAATATATTTCGTATTCTAGGCTAGATCCAATAGGGGCGTTTATAGGGTTAGCAGCAGATATTACAGAAATATCAGGGCAATCAAGCGAGGCTGATGTGTTGGATATGACAACCGCATCCACCTTGTCAGTTGCTCAAAACGTATCAAGTAAAACCTACTTGCAAGGTGTTTCAGAGTTTTTCACCGTGATGTCATCAGCCAGTGTTGATCCAGAAGCCAATAACGCGAGAATGAAAAAATGGATAACAAGGCTTGCTGGAACTGTTGTTCCATCAGGGGTTGCTCAATTAGAGCGAACAGTCGATCCAACATTAAGATCTACCTATGGTATTTTAGACCAAATCAAATCAAGAATACCTGGATATTCTGACGACTTACCACCAAGGCGGAACATCTTTGGAGAGCCTATAGTTTTATCAGGCGGTATCGGCTTAGATATAATGTCGCCGATTTACACTAGTTCAGATAAAAAAGATCCAGTTGCTGATGAAATCGTAAAACAAAAAACCATGTTAAGGATGCCACTTAAAAACATTCAAGGACAGGATTTAGACGCACACCAATATGACCGATACATCCAGCTATATTCAGGAAAAGATAACAAGCACATGAATAACAAGCCGATCAAAACAACTCTAAAAGAATTGTTTAGAAGCTCAGCATACTTAAATGCTACTGACGGGCAAGATGGCGGAAAATCATTGATGATAGAAACTATATTTTCTGGTTATAGAGACGCTGCAAAACAGCAAATGCTAGAAGAATTTCCAGAAATAAAAAATGATATAATACTAGACAAGCAAAGAAAAATGCTAGAACTATTAGGCGAATAACTATGGCTATTAATGACAACGGCACAAGAGATCAATATACAGCAACAGCATCACAAACGGTGTTTACTTATACTTTTGAGGTGTTTGCTAAAGAGGATTTATCAGTTGATCAAAATGGAACAATACTAACAGAAGGCACTCACTACACTGTATCAGGTGTAGGAAATGATTCCGGCGGAAGTGTGACCTTAACTACTGGTGCAGCATCAGGCGATACCATCACCATTTATAGGGAAATGAAGCTAGAAAGACTGTCCGACTACCAACAGAATGGAGACTTTTTGTCGAATGAAATCAATACCGATTTTGATCGCATATGGGCTGCTATACAGCAAACAAAAACAAATTTTCAATCGTCTATAAGACCGACAATAACAGATGCTATTCTAAGCGCCTCAAACACCGAACTAGCCGCTTCAACAGTAAGAGCTAACAAAGCGTTAGGATTTAATTCTATCGGCGAACTAGATTATTTGTCTGGCACAATGGCGGTTGGCAATTTGCGCTCATACTCAACTCTAGCCGCAGCCGTAGCAGACATAACTAACATCACAATAGGCGATGATATCTATTTACAAGAACGCACCACAGGAAATGGAGGTGGTGCATGGTGGAAAGCTGTTGACGCTACTACTGTGACTGAAAATGAATACGACATAGTAACTGGTAATGCCTCTATAAGCCTTCAGATTAAAACAAGACCTTGCATGAGTCTTGCATCGTTTGGTGTGGATGTATCTGGTGTCGTAGATTCGACAACTCCAATTCAATTGGCGCTAGATAGTGGCGCGAATACGATCACGGGCAGTTATGGGGATACTTATTTAACTAATGACATCTTGACGCTAAACAGCCCGGTAACGCTCGATCTAAAAGGGGCGACACTTAACGCCGATTTTAATGCGTCAGGAAGCTTTATACCAGCGGTGCATATTGCCTCAAACGGTGCGAAAGTAACTAGCGGGACAATCAACGTGACAGGTACCACCGGTGGCGGCGGTTTTGGGTTAAACTGCGTGTTTGTGGGCTCCCTTGGTGCAGCTTCAGCAGGTTTTAGCGATGTGACAATATCAAGACTTACCGTATCATCAGATAGAACGATTGACGGAGCATTGATAGGCGTCATGGGTGGCAGTTCTAATATCTTAATAGAGAATATAACAGTCCCAGATTCTGTAGTATCGCCAAATATTGTTGGTTGTGAATGGCGGGGGGATGAAACAGGAACAGAACATCCTCGAAATATAACTATAAGGAATATCCAAGTTGGGGCTATAGATAGCGCGCATACTCACCTATGTTGGATTTCATCCTGTTTTAATGTGTCAATTGAAAATGTATGGGCTGAGAAAATTGGCAACGGCTTTTATATTTACGCGGGAGATAGAGCTAATGAGTGGGCAGATATAGCCTATAAGGACTTAGTTGGAACAGGCTTAAACATTAAAAATTCTGGATGCCTTGATATACAAGGCGCTTCAAATGCCAGTGGCGTAAGGGTGGCTGGCAAGGGTTCGACTAGCGCTGTCATGATGCCACTTGAATTAACAATGAAAAACTGTAGATTTAAAAATACAAACTCCGTGCCAACGTCAACAGAATCAGGAATTTATGCCGAACAAACAAGTAAATTTAAAATATCAGACTGCACTTTTGATGGGTTTTACAAAGGTTTATCTTTTGCAGCATTTGTGACTGATTTTGAAATTGATAAATGCCAGTTTATTAACAGTTATTACAATAATGGATTTGTTGGGACAAGCACTGAAAGCCAGATAGCGACTAGCGGAATTATTAAAAACTGCTTATTTAAAGATGGTAACACGGTAGACGCAGCGTCATCATTGGTCGGCTCAAATCTAACAATGTATGGCGATGAAGTTACTGTTGATAATTGCACCTTTGATAGTGCAGCTAGCACGCAAGGTATTTATGTCGTAGCTCCTTCAAAGTTGAATAGGTTAATAAATAACACATTTAAAGCCGTAAGATCAACAGGTTTTGGAATACTCAATGATTCGTCAGGCAATCTTACAATAGAGACGTTAGCATCTAATAATGTATTCTATGGAGGGGTATCACCGTTTGCAGGTAGACCTACTTTTTATGTTGAGAATAGTCAAAAAATTATTAACGGAGCAGCAGTCCCAAGCAACGGCACCCACACGGTCGGAGATAGGTCGTATGATAGCGATATTGCACCCGGTGGTTTTATCGGTTACGTATGTACAACTTCTGGAACATTTGGAACGTACTCGGAAGGATACACAGCGACAACAGATGGCACGACAACAGTTATATTAAGCGCCGAGAGCGCGGTATTATATAGAGGGCAGTACATAACCATAAATAGTACTAATGCTAGGATAGTATCGCTATCAGGAACAACTATGGAGGTTGATGCGGCAATTGGGGCTGGCACAGGATTGGCAATAACCTACCAAACACCTGTTTATAAATCATTCGGTGTAAGCCTAGTATAATCTATCAAACCTAAATCTCTATAGTTAATAACAATTAGACTATATATCATTTACGCCTATAATGTTCACTATTATGAACAAACAAGGGCAGTAATGAATAACGTTAAGAAAGTAAGAAAGTCCAAAGATATGAGCCAGCAACGGTTAGCCGACTTAATTGGTGCTAGCAAGTCTTATATCAGTGACTTAGAAAACCACAATATTAGAGAGCCATCTTTAGGCAAGGCTAGATTAATCGCTATTGCTTTAGGTGTGGCATTAAATGAGATTTTTCCAGAAAGGGGTGTGAAATGAAGATGGCGACTAAGTCTATGCGGGTTAATTTTTATGCTAGTTTGTTGGTGTTTGTTGCTGGAGTTGTTTTTGATAAGGAGTTAATAATGGTTGCAGGCTGGCTGGCTTTAGTTGTTATTAGCGTTGGCGATGCAATTATTGACGCTGTAAGGGGTGCAAAATGATAGATATTAAAGAAGGTCATGGCGCTGTCATTATTGAAACGCACAACGAGACTGCTAGGGCGGCTGTGCAACTAGTCAAAACGCTAGAGCGTCCAACAGATGGAGAAATCAGACGAAGAACATTAAAAGATGTTGTTGATTTGCTCTCAAAGCTAGAAATTAAAAACTAAATAGGAAAATAAGATGAAAATAGGCGTAAATTTAAAAATAAATGTATCAAATATTGAAAAAGGGCGATTATTCGAGGGTAAGAAAGGTAAATACCTTGACGCTCAAGTTTTTATCGACACTGAAAATAAAAGCGAATATGGTGATAACGGAATGATCACTCAATCAATCACAAAAGAAGAAAGAGAGCGAGGTGTTAAAGGTCAGATACTTGGCAATTGTACGGTGTTTTGGGAGGGTCAAAGCGGCGTGACTGAAAGCAAGTCTAACAATGATGTACAGGAATCAGGCTTCAATAACGACTTCGACGACGATATACCATTCTGATAGTGGGTGGCGCACTTAATCGGCCTGATTGCTCCAGAACAACGAGGTAGCGCTGGAGTAGTCGATCCTACCTAGAGCCTAAATCGCATTATGTGCGACTACAAGCTCCGCGTCGGCTGGAAGGTCGACAACTAACAAACAAGAGAGGGAATTATGAACTACATCAAAAGACTATTTAACGCAAAATTAGACAATGGCACTGTGCCTACACCGGACGCTCTAGCTATCCTCGAGGATGCTATAGCAGAGATAGATGATAAGCAAGAAACTATAGACGCTCTCAAGCGTGAGGCGTTTAAACCAATGTTTAACAAAGGTAGCGAGAAATGAAACTAAAACATATTGAAAATACCTTACAAGATGTAAGAAGTAGAATTTCAGCAATCGATAGAGCTATAGCCATAAAAACAGCAGAGAGGGAGATTCTTCAAGAGTTCTTCTACACCTTAGAAGGGGCTATATCGAAGCAAAATGAAGAGGATGAAGTGAGCCATTTAACAGATGAAGAAAAACAGCAAGGATTTGACGGGAAATGAATAACCTAACACCAGAGCAAGTGAGCGATTTGAGTGATTTTGAATTAAATAAGGCGATATTAGAGCTTTTAGGTTTTGATGTTGCTGAACACATAGGTAGCGAAAATGGTGCTTATTCTAATTTTTATGGTGAGTATCGAATTGTTGATTTTTGCAACAACTGGAATGACATTTCACCTCTAGCCTGTGAATTACAATTGGATCAAGAGTGGTCTGAGGCAGGATTAACAGTAAGTTATTTTGATTTTGAGGTGAACACCTTTGGCGAGTCTAGTTTTAAAACCGTTAAGACGCCACAGAGGGCGCTGTCGGAGTGTGCGTTTCTAGTATTACAGGAGAAAGCTAAATGACTACTTATAGCGCGATGGGTAATCGCCCGCTTACTTTAGATGAATTACGCATTGAGGTACAAGAACTAGAAGAACAACTAGCCTCAAGAACAAAAGAAGTTGATGCTTGGATTAAACGATATAACAAGTCAATCACTAAGCAACGTAAGATAATACAAGACTTGCAAACCCAATTAGAAGACAAAGTCTATATTCTTGATGAGCTGCATGACATTTTAAACGTGAGCGAAGTTGGTAGCTACATTGATGCGGCAGAGCATATGAAAAAGCAAATTCAAGAGCTTGAGAAGAATGCTGAATTAAGTGGTATTATGTTTAACAATAGTGAAATACACAATAAAGCACTTAAAGAGAAGCTATCTGAATCAGTACATAAAAACGAAATTCAGGAACTAATAGAAAAGATGGAGTGGTCAAGAGAGGCTACTGAATTATTAGACCCGAAAGCTCCAGAGCTTGTATTAGTTTTAGGGTTAGAAAGTCTATTACAGGAGAAAGCTAAATGATATTTTCAGAAGTTAATTCAAGCATTAGAAAAAGATTTATCAAGAGAATGACATTACTAATTGTAATTGTTTTAGGTTTAATTCTTATAACACAAAAAGAAAGTTGCTTGCCTTGCGAGGAAAAGCAAATCAAATCCATACACAAAAAAGAAGGTCAGATAATTTATATATGTAAGGAGGAGTAATGTACGATTCATTGGTTAACGATTTTGAACCATACCTTAACACTATTAGGGCTAGTCGATGGGAGTTGTTTAAAGCTAGACTTTTTGGCATCGCGATAATAAGAACAGAAAGATTTGGTGTAAAAATCATTTTATCTGAATACAAAGGTAAGATTTATTTTATGGAAGAGGTTGATGGATGAAAACAATAGCAAGAAAAAACACTATACTTAAAGCGATTCACGCTAGCAACAACCGTATTTTGTATCACGGTGACAAGCCTAGAATATCACCAGATAAGCCTAGAGTAGCTATTTTGGAAGGTGTTCTAGCAAGCGGCAAAGTAGATCAATCTATTATTGAAAAATACAAGGAGTAATAAAAATGGCGTTTAAATTAGACGTTTTAGAGCACTTAAAAAAGCACGGCTCAATAACACCCATGCAAGCATTAAACAAGTTTGGTAGGCGAAGGTTGGGCGGCAGAATACACGATTTAAGGCAAGAAGGCTTCAGCATAGATACTGTTATGATTTACGGTAAAAATGAGAAGTATGCTAAATACGTTTATAATGGGCGTTAAACAGTTTTAACCCAGATTAATTTCAGAATAAGGTAAGTGTTGATTTGGTAAGTCAACTGCAAAAGGCTCCTAGCCAGTGGGAGTTTGCCGAATACATTGGATGGGTTAATTTAATAGGAGAGAGATAGCTTTTAAGAAGCTAAGCATAGTTGAATAAATACTTAACAGGAGGAAAATATGAAAGAAATAATAGCGTCAGTGGTATTATCGTTGATAGCTTTAGCTCATATATATGTTAGCATATTTGTAGATTTAGAGCTAACACACAATCAAGGCCTTGCGTGGGGCTTGGCTTGTACTATGTGGATCATTCTGGCTTTTTTGGCGGCTGGCTACTCATTGAGCAAGCACACAGACGTATTCGAATAAATAGTGTTTATATGTGGTGGAGTTAATATAGAGTTCCGACGAGCAAACGGTGAGACACTCACAGGGTAAATCCTCTTTAACGCCAGCGGTTAGCTCCCCTTCGTATAAACACTTTAAACCAAGGAGAAAGACATGATAGCAGCATCTAAAGCTAGATTAAGAAGCGGTTCAGATATAAACAAATTAGCCTTGCAGGCTGAAGGTTTTGCAGAAATGGAGGCGAATAACTCCAAAATTGATAGGGAGCTATTCTTGCTAAACAGCAGAATTATAGCCATCAAGCACCATAATTACAAAAAAGCGTACGATAAGAAACAGGTTTAACTATAAGAGGCAAGATATGAGCATAGAATGCGGGCAGTGCGGAGAAATCACAGATAGTCTTCACGATGGTTATTGCGAACAGTGCTACATGGAAAATCAGCAGGCGCTAGATAGCCATAATCACGAATACGACCATTGGAATAGATTAGACAACGAAAGGCGTGAAGAGGAGATAAGGAATAGCTTTAACTATAAATAATAGTTTGTTATAATGTATTTGCTGATTGATACCAGCGTCAAGAAAACCAGTAAACAATGAGAGCCTTTAAAGCAAATTTCAGAGCCTTAGTTTAATCGTTTACTGGTACTAGCCGGCTGTTATCAACTGAGGTTTGCTTTAAGGGCTTTTTTATGCCTAATGAGTTCAAAAAGCTTGGCGTGTCGTTTGTAGAATCGCCCATTAGGCTCCAATCAAAGCAAGTAGTAGATTTAATAGAGAAGGTTAGCTTTTATAACCAAAGTAGGCGACAGAACGTCGATAGTAGGCTGGCAACTGGCTAGTTATACGTCACTTGGCCAACGCCGCAACCTTCTCTACTAAGTCTACTATAAAGTGTTTAAATGAAGCGGTTCGTGATAATTCTAGCGTTACACAAATTTAGGGCTAGATAGAACCTGAAATAAAAAAGATTTTGTGATCTGGTGCTTCGAACTACTTCATTTAAACACCTCCTCAGAATAGTTAGTATAAATAACGAATAACTCAAGAATTCACAAACTGATGTGATAGTTGGGTTGCCGCGAGAAGACGAGCCTTACGAACTAAGTAATATCTTATGCCATAAACGGTATTCGGAGGTATTTGGCAAATATGAACAAGGTCTTCATGATGGGGTTCAGTACCATCCTTGGGTTGTTCGTTATCTATGCTAACTAACAGTCATTAAGACGTTTAATATTCTGTATCAGCACTAAATTAAACCGAATGTCATGTAGACTTTAAATACCACACAAATTAAATTGATCGAACTACTTATTGCTACAACATTGAGACCGTGGATAAAGCAGGTTTATGTTGATGTGCCAACTCTCAGTTGGATATCGGAGCGACAACTCTAAAAACTGTTCTGCATACTGTGAGCATATAAGAATATAGTTAAGTCCTTTATATCAACTAAAGGTCTAATGAATACTATTAAATAAGGAGAAGATAAAATGGGTAATATTCAAAGATACAATCCAGAAGGCGAGAATGTTTGCGATGACGTTTTTATGTGTTTATATTCTGAAGGCGCATGGGTTGACTACCGTGTGTGCGAGCAGCTACAACAAGAGAGCGCAAAACTTAAATCTGTATTAATCGAAACACAAGAGCTGCTTAGGAAAAGCCCCGCAATAAAAGATACAGTTTGGTCTACAAGCTCACCAAATACAACGCTGTACGAGTTGATCGAAATAGCGATAAATGCCAGATAAAAACACTCAAGGGGGTAAGAGAGGATAGTTTTAATGTTGACTATACTAATAAAACTTATTAAGATATAACAAGTACATAGTTATCAAGGGGATAGAATGAAGAAAATAAAAACATATAATCTTAGCGTTGAAGCTATAGAGCTTGTTGATAGAGAATCTAAAGCAGATGGTCGCACAGCTAGTAATTGGTTGAATAGATATTTATTAGCAAACCTAGCAAACCTAGCAAATACTAGCAAATGCAAGCAAAAGGTAGCAGATAGTGATAGCAAGAGTAAAAGATTAGATCAATCTACGCTTGATCCTTTCTTTGATAAATTCTGGAATTCAGGAATAAGGAAAGTCAACAAAAAGAAAGCTAAACCTATTTTTATTAAACTAGCTAAAAGCAATCCTAAAGAGTTTACTGATAAACTGATAACAGATATTAAGCAAAGGCTAAATTCTAACCAACTTGGCTTTAAAGAAATGC
>Ga0316207_10005382_pt1 | contig 10637 bp, 12 predicted proteins | sample 6weekpyrite_MG_FD_204943 | JGI IMG/M metagenome (GOLD analysis project Ga0316207, IMG submission 204943) | Microbial mat bacterial communities from mineral coupon in-situ incubated in ocean water Damariscotta River, Maine, United States -... | ecosystem: Environmental > Aquatic > Marine >...
GTGAAATGCGAGATCTGGAAACCATCCGTCTCGCGTTGTCTGCAGCGGAAACCGGTCATTTAGTGTTTGGTACCTTACACACCAGTTCGGCAGCGAAAACGATTGACCGTATTATTGATGTGTTTCCTGCTGCTGAAAAAGACATGGTACGTTCCATGTTGTCAGAATCACTGCGGGCAGTTATTGCACAAACTTTGATTAAGAAAATTGGTGGCGGGCGTATTGCCGCACATGAAATTATGATTGGTACGCCGGCAATACGTAACTTGATTCGTGAAAATAAAATCGCACAAATGTACTCGGCGATCCAAACCGGTCAGGGGATTGGTATGCAGACACTGGATCAGTGTTTGAAAGATCTGGTAGGCAAAGGACAAATCACCGTTCAAGATGCACGGATGCGAGCAGCAAACAAAGATCAATTTTTAGCGTAGTTGATGATAAGAATATCAAGACCGGATAAGAGGGTAAGCCAGAATGGAATTTGAATCGTTATTAAAGCTGATGGTACAGAAAGGTGCATCGGATTTATTTATTACGGCAGGGATGGCGCCGTCGTTAAAGATCAATGGCAAACTCACGCCGGTGACTAAAAATTCATTGACCCCGGCTCAGGCGAAAGAAACTGTGTTTAGTATTATGAGTGAAGCTCAAAAAGATGAGTTCACTCAGCATAATGAATGTAATTTTGCGATTTCTGCCTCTGGTATTGGACGTTTTCGTGTCAGTGCTTTTATCCAGCGTAACCATGCCGGTATGGTGTTGCGTAAAATTGAAACCAAGATCCCGACATTGGAAGATCTAAGGCTGCCAGCCATTATTAAAAACCTGTCGATGACAAAGCGTGGTTTAGTTTTGTTTGTGGGCGGTACAGGTACCGGTAAATCAACGTCTTTGGCAGCGATGATTGGTTATCGAAATAAGAATACTACCGGGCATATTATTAGTATCGAAGATCCGATTGAATATATTCATCAGCATGACGGTTGTATTATCACCCAGCGTGAAGTGGGTTTGGATACAGAGTCGTTTGAAATTGCATTGAAAAACACCTTACGGCAAGCTCCTGATGTGATTCTGATTGGTGAAATTCGTACCCGCGAGACAATGGAACATGCGATTACCTTTGCTGAAACCGGTCACCTTTGTTTAGCGACCTTGCACGCCAATAACGCCAACCAGGCACTGGATCGTATTATTAACTTCTTCCCGGAAGATCGCCGTGACCAACTGTTAATGGATCTGTCATTGAACTTAAAAGGTATTATTGCGCAGCAATTAATTCCTACACCGGATGGTAAAGGTCGTCGTGCCGCGGTTGAAATTTTGATTAATACGCCATTGGCGGCAGATATTATTCGTAAAGGTTCAATTCATGAGCTTAAAGAACTCATGCGTAAGTCAAATCAAAATGGGATGAAGACGTTCGATCAGGCGCTTTACGATCTTTATACTTCAGGTGAAATCACTTATGAAGATGCAATTCATTCTGCCGATTCAGCGAACGAATTGCGCTTGATGATTAAACTTGGAGATGAACAAGCCGTTGAAAAAATGGATACAGCAATCGGTGGCATGTCATTAGTTGAAGATGAAAATAGCCCGGGTGGTGGTGGAATGATCGGTTAAGTTTTTTACTTTTGTTAGTGAGTTTAGGATAAAAAAAGACCGCAATTGCGGTCTTTTTTGTACTTTGAAACATGATTAGAAATCACGGCCTCGTCTAAAATTAGACATAGTATGTTTAGTTTGCAAATACTCGTTTGGCATCAAACACCGGCCCATCAACACAAACACGTTGCATCGCAGGGCCGTTATCGGTTTCAACTTTGACAACACAACCGGCACAACCACCGACGGCACAGGCCATGAATTCTTCCAGTGAGACCTGACAAGGAAGTTCATATTCAGCAGCAAGTTTGGCTACGGCTTCGAGCATGGGATGAGGGCCGCAGGAGAATATTTCGACTTCTTTACGTTGGTCTTCGCTTAGGCCATCTAGCCAGGCGCGGGCTAGATCAGTCACGTAACCATCAAAACAGCCGGGGTAGCCTTGCAGGCTGGCGAGTCGACAGGCAATGCCACAGTCTTCCATCAGTGGCATGGTTCCGATGACATCTGGCGCGAGGCCGTTGATGATGTGTTGTGATGGTTGAACTTTAAATGGGAACGGCACTTCAGAGCCAAGAATCACAAACGGTTCAATATTTTTATCATCCTTTAAATGCTCGGCGATAAATACCATCGGCGGCATGCCGACACCGCCGCCAATGAGCAGTGGGCGCTTTTTGTTCGGGTTAAAGCTAAATGCTTTACCGATTGGTCCCATTAGGCTGAGTGTTTCGCCTACTTTTCTTTCACCGAGCGCACGGGTGCCTTCGCCGAGGGCTTTGTAAAGCAGGGTAATTTCGCCAGCGGCAGGATCAGTGCGCATGATTGAAATAGGTCGGCGCATGGGCAGACGTTCGGCGCAGCGAATATGCACGAAGCTGCCAGGTTGTGCTTCGGCGGCTGTTTTAGGGGCACGCAAGCGCAGGATAAATTGATCGCCTTCATAGGCGTCATGGCTGAGGATTTCTGCATCCTCAACGTGAATCGTGTTGCGGGTTTGATCAGTCATAGTCGTTACTAAAAACAAGTTGTCCGTTTACTAGAGTGCTGGTGGCACGGCCATGCATTTCCCAACCGATGAAAGGCGTATTGTGGCCGGCACTATTGAGGGTGTCACTGCTAACAGCCCAGCTCATGTCAGGATTAAAAATACAGATATCTGCAATGGCACCGATGCTGAGGTGCCCTTGATCAAGGCCAAGAATATTGGCGGGCAGTCGCGTTACACGGTCGATTGCATCAGACAGTGAAAGCAACTTTTCATCCGCAAGTCGTTTGACCAGTGGTAGCAAGGTATCGAGCCCAGACATGCCGGGTTCGGTGTCGGGAAATGGCGCTTGTTTGGCATCCGGTTCATGCGGTTGATGATCGGAGCAGATGGCGTCGATGGCACCTTGCTTGATGGCGTCACGCAGACCATCACGATCGCGCTCACTGCGTAGCGGTGGAATTAGGTGGCAGGCACTATTGTAATCACGAATATCAATATCGGTGAGATAGAGATGATGTATCGCGACATCCGCTGTGATTTTTAAACCATCATGACGGGCACGGGCAATCATGTTGGCAGCGCGTGCCGTGGTTAGTTGACTAAAATGCGCGCGGACACCGGTTTGTTCAATGAGTTCAAGGTGGCGGGCAACCGCGACAGTCTCAGCGGCTTCGGGTATACCGGGTAGACCGAGTCGTGAAGCGAGCGCGCCTTCGTGAACACAGCCATTGTCACTAAGCCCATGATCGTCGGGTCGGATAAAGACAGTGAGATCGTGGGTTGCCGCGTATTCAAACGCACGACGCAGAATTAAAGAATTGCTGACGGGGTGACCCGCATTGCTCATGCCAACGACGCCCGCATCTTTGAGGCTGAGCATTTCACTAATCAGTTCACCACCGAGGTTGCAGGTGAGCGCGCCGAGCATATGCAAGTTCGACATATTCGCTTCACGTGCTTTGAGGTGAATCAGCTCAACAATAGCGGGCGAATCAATTACTGGTTGCGTATCGGGCGGGCAAATAAGCGTGGTAATGCCGGCTTTGGCGGCAGCGGCTGTTTCACTGGCGATAGTGGCTTTGTGTTCCTGACCGGGTTCGCGGATGCGTGCTGATAAATCAATCAGGCCGGGGCAAATAATTTGCTGGTCAGCATTGATGGTCTCATCAGCTGTAAAGCCATCGGGCGCTTTACCAACAGCTTGCACTTTACCTTCAGCAACCCAGAGGTCAGTGACCTCATCAAGACTATTGGCGGGGTCAATCAAGCGGCCACCTTTGATATGGATGCGTTTAGCCACATTACTCACGACGCGCTACTCCCATCCGGATTGCGCATAGCCATAGCCATGGCCGCCATACGAACCGCGATGCCATTACTGACTTGTTGCAAAATCACGGAGTGATCACCATCGGCAACCGCCGAGTCCATTTCAACGCCACGGTTAATAGGCCCCGGGTGCATCACAATCGCATCCGGTTTGGCCAGTGCCAAACGGGCTTCAGTCATGCCGTAGAGTTTGAAATATTCATGTTCACTCGGAATGAAAGCACCATGCATACGTTCACGTTGTAGTCGAAGCATAATGATTACGTCGACATCTTTAATGCCAGCATCCATGTCTTGATAAACCTGTACGCCCATCTTTTCGATACCGGCGGGGAGTAAGGTTTGGGGGGCAATGACGCGCAGCTCACCGACACCCAGCGTATTTAGTGCATGAATCTGTGAGCGGGCAACCCGCGAGTGCATCAAATCACCGACAATCGCAACGCGTAGAGATGGAAAATCAGGTTTATGTTGGCGAATCGTGAACATGTCCAGCATCGCCTGGGTTGGATGTTCATGACTGCCATCACCCGCATTTAAAACACTGACATGTTTGGGCACGTGGTTAGCGATAAAATGCGCTGCACCACTGCTGCCATGTCGAACTACGAACATGTCGACGTGCATCGCTTCAAGGTTGCGCAACATATCTAGCAGGGTTTCACCTTTGCTACTACTGGACGCGCTGATGTTGATATTTAAAACATCAGCCGAAAGTCGTTTCGCCGCTAATTCAAAAGTGGTGCGGGTACGCGTGCTGGGCTCAAAGAAAAGGTTGGCAATGGTATGGCCCTTGAGCAATTCGAATTTCTTTTCTTCGCTGGCGGTAAATGATTCAGCGGTGTCGAGGATCTTGGTCAGAACGGTTTTGGGCAGGCCCTCAATTGCCAGAAAATGGCGGAGTTTGCCTTGTTGATCCAATTGGATGTTCCCCGGTCTAAGCTTGACCGGTTGTGTGGGCTGGGCTTGCGTTTTTACTGATGACATCAGGCGCTATTATGGCAGGAGTGCGGGGCTTTGTCTGCAAGATTTTTAAAAGTTATTTAAGATTGAGTCCCTAGCCAGCTTTGCAGAATAATGCGAGCGGCTTCACGATCAATATCCGCTTTATCCGGATTACTTCCCAAGGATTCTTCTGCTTCTACAGAACTGAGCCGTTCTTCGGCCTCGTGTACGGGAAGTTGAAAACGGCCTTCAAGTTGACGGGCAAATTTTCGTGCTGCCAGTGTCATGGCTTGTTCGGTGCCGTCCATGTGCACAGGGATGCCGACGACCAGTGCATTGGGTTGCCACTCTTTTATCAAGGCTTCAATGCTGGACCAGTCGGGTTTGTTACGTTGACTGTTGAGCGTGGTGAGAGCAGTGGCTGTGCCGGTTAAAGATTGCCCAACGGCAACACCGGTGCGTTTTTCTCCATAGTCAAAACCTAACAAGGTTTGCGGGTTAGACATTAAGCGTGGCCAAATGTGTCGGAAAGCGTATTGAGATCGATACCCAACGAGGCTGCGGCCGCTGTCCAACGGTTTTCAATCGGCGTATCAAAAATGATCGCGCTATCAGCGGGGCAAGTTAACCAGGCATTCTCAACCAGTTCGTGTTCAAGTTGTCCTTCTCCCCAACCTGCGTAGCCCAGCGCAACAAGAGAACGACTCGGCCCTTTGCCGTCATTGAGTGCTTGCAGAATATCGCGTGAGGTGGTGACGGCGATAGTGTCGGTGACCTCTAGCATGGAATCCCATTCACCAGCAGGTTCATGCAGGACAAAACCACGGTCAGTTTGAACCGGGCCGCCAAGATAGACGGGTGTTGAGCCTAATTCTTCATTCTTGCTAGACATTTCCATGTGCTCGAGTACATCACCAAGAGAAATATCCAGAGGTTGGTTAATGACAATCCCCATGGCACCTTGTTCATTATGTTCACAGATATAGGTCACACTATGAAAAAAATTAGGATCTTCTAACGCCGGCATGGCGATGAGAAAGTGATTATTCAGATATTGAGCATCGGTCATAGGCTAAGTATTAGCCAGCAATGCCAAACAGGCAAGTACCATCTAAAGAAGTAAGTTTATTTTGTATAAAGGCTGTTACCTTCCTGAAATATCCAGGTGCGAGTGATATAGAGCAGGTCTGTTTCACGGCGGATTTCTTCCGGGAAGGGAGCAAAAGGTGAAGCAAGTCGTACAATGCGGCGGGCAGCATCATCGAGTAATTTATTACCTGAAGACTTATCGATTGATACTTCTCTGACGGTACCATTGGGTTTAATCGCGACTGTCATGGTGAGTTGGCCGTTGAGTTTTCGTTTGCGCGCTTCTTCCGGGTAATTGATGCGGCCAATACGTTCAACCTTTTGACGCCAAGCATCCTGATAGGAGGCATATTTAAACTCGCGGGTACTGGCAGTAATAAATTTAGTCCTTTTTTTACTTTGATTAGCCATACGAAGTTCATCGACTTCGGCACTGGCGGCAGCCATTTGAAATGCGCGTGACATCATATTTGTCACGTTGGGTTTTTTGCTGTCTTCGCGAGGTGTTTGTTTGCGAGAGGCAATGGACGTTTTTGATTTGTTTGCCAGCATGACTTCGCGTTGTTTTTGCTCAATGCGTTTTCGTTGCTGTTCAATGGGCAAGCTATTTTCAGGCGCACTGCCCTGCGTTTTATGTGGCGTTTTGACCGCTTCATTGCGCAAGGCCTGAGGACGTTTAATATTCTCGGTATTGCCACTACCTTGTTGGTTGGCTTGAGCCAGATATTGAGGGTCTTCATCTGGTGTTGTTTCGCTGCGTGATTGCACTAGCGTGATTTCCATCGTTTGCACAGGATCTTTTGGATTAAACAGTTCGGTGCCAAAGCTGATACCCAGTATCACAATCGCGTGAATGGTGACTGCAAAAAACAGTGTCAAACCAAGACGATCACCGGCAGTGATTTTGGGTGTGGGTTGTCCTGTTAATATAAGCTGACTCATGTGCTTGCTAGTTTGTCTGTTCGTTCAATTATCTTGCTGACCAGTATACCGCCGAGTGTGCCTGAGATCAGCGCACCGGTCAGTAAAATGGGTAATAAAGTGAACAATGACGTGTGCGGGATAAATAATAAATAAGCGGTGACTACCTGTGCCGAGATATGTGCCATCGCGGCCAGAATGGCTAAGCCAACCGGACCAAAAGGTTTTCCCGGACAATGCCAGGCAAGCCAAAGGATGCCAAGACTGACGATAGCACCACTTAGACTCATGGCGAAGGTAGGTGAAAGAAAACTGCCCAACAGTAAACTGGCAGCAATGACCCGAATCAGACTGACGTTTAATGCCAGCGCCCAGCCATGGCGAATTAATACATACAGCGTGACTAAGTTTGCAAGTCCCGGTTTGATGCCAGGTATCGGTGAGGGCAGTGCGCTTTCTAGCAGATGAATGCTGATCGCTAATGCGGCAAAACCGGCAATGAGTTGATCATCATGGGACATAGCAATTTGCGTGGGCGTTGCCTGCATATCAAAAGATAATCGCATCATAATCCGGGGTTGCATCCTGACCGGTGAGTTGCACACTAATGCGATTAGGTAAGCAGGCAGTGACTGCACCACCATGTTGATGCCAACCACTTTGTATGCAAAGTTTGTTTTTACAGGCCGATGCAGCAAAACGAATTTGACCATTTTTAGTTTCAAGTTTGCTGATACCAAGGCTACCTTGTATCCGATGAATACCGGGATCATTAAGTTCAATAAACAATGGCTCTTGTTGCGGGCTTTTAACAATAGCGTAGCGGGCAGCTGTTGACTGCCAAAAATGAAAATAGCTGAAAACAATTAATGCAAAGCAAAGAAGAAATAAAATTTTGTCAGCCGTAGTAAAAAAAGTGTGAATATCTGAATGGTTCATTGAAGTGGTTGACTGATTTTAATAGATGCTTGTTTAGTAACAAATTGAATTCGTTTGCTCATCGCCGGATTCATATGAACGTCGCCGTTTTTGGCAATTAGCATCACGTATTTTATTCCCATCGCCGTTGCGATGTCATGCCATTGTTCCGGCCCCGCGATAAATAAAGCTGTTGCAGCGGCATCGGCCGTGGCCGCATCAGAATGAATAACGGTGACTGAACGTGTTTTATTAGCAGGGTAACCGGTACGCGGATCAATAATATGATGATAGCGTTTACCATCTGCTTCAAAATAACGTTCGTAGTCGCCTGAGGTAAACACACTCTCATCGCCGGTGACTTCAACAGCAGCAAATACTCCACTGGCTGTTGGGTTGCGAATACCAATGCGCCATGGGCGGTTGTTATGGCTGCCAATTGCACGGAGATCCCCACCGGCATTAATCACCGCATTTCTAATGCCAAATTCTTTTAAGTGCTCAATGGTTGCATCAACCGCCGCACCCTTAGCAAAGCCACCAAAATCAAGTTGAATATTTTCATTGCTACCAGACATTGTCAGGTTGTTGAATTTGATGTCACTCATTTGAGGTAAATCTTTGAGCAAGGCCTGAATCTCTTCGTCTTCTGGTGGCTCAATAATATTGTCTAAATCATCCTGATGAAATCCCCATAGCTTAACCAATTTGCCAATGGCAGGATTAAACAAGCCACCACTTTGTTTAGATAAAGTTTGTGACTTTGTTATCAAAGGTAAAATAGAGGGAGCAAGGGAAAAGTCTGCGCCTGTAGCCAGTAAACTATTAATACGTCTCAGGGCATTACGTTGCCATGGATGCCAGGTATTATGCATGAAATTAAAATCATCAAGGATGGTCGTGTAGGCTTGTTCGGCAAGTTGCTCATCTTCCCCAATGATGGTGACTTCCACCAAGGTACCCATTGTGAAAACCGTTTCCTGAAATTTCGGCACCGGTTTTGATTCTGTTGAACAGCCATTAAGTGCCAGCAAACTGCTGAGCAAAATGATTGAAATAAAGCGAAGACTGTTAGAAAAATTCAATGTCATGATAATTTCGTTTCAATGACATCCATCAACTGGCCGCTGATGTTTAAATTAAACTGCTTATCGAGCTCTCGAATACAGGTCGGGCTGGTGCTGTTTATTTCGGTGAGGTAATCACCAATCACATCAATACCGACAAACATGAGCCCCCTCTTTTTGAGCTCTGGACCAACTTGTTTGCAGATCTCGACATCACGTTCGCTGAGAGGAATACCTTCACCGCGCCCGCCGGCAGCAAGGTTGCCACGGGTTTCGCCTTTCGCGGGAATGCGTGCCAGGGCATACGGCACGGGTTCGCCATCGATGAGTAAAATGCGTTTATCACCGGCACTAATTTCGGCAATAAAACGTTGTGCCATGATGTAGTGAGTGCCATGGTGAGTCAGTGTCTCAATAATCACGCTGATATTAGGATCGTCTGCTTTAACCCGGAAAATTGATGCGCCACCCATTTCACCGAGTGGTTTCAGAATAATATCGCCGTGTTCAGCGAGAAATCGACGAAGTGAATCGGCTCGTCGAGTTACCAGTGAGGGCGCAACACAGTCAGCGAAATCAGTGGCAAAGAGTTTTTCATTGGCATCGCGGATACTGGCCGGTTTATTCACGACTAAGACACCCGCTTTTTCGGCGGTTTCCAGTAAATAGGTCGCGTAGATGTATTCCACGTCAAAAGGGGGATCTTTGCGCATTAAAATAACATCGAGTGATGACAAGGGGGTTGAGACAGGCTGGCCTAATTCAAACCAATCATGCGTATTGTCTTTAACGCTTATTGGGCGCATTTGGCCGATTATTTGACCATTTTCTAATTCTAGATCAGCCATTTCCATGTAAAAAAGTGCGTAACCACGGCTTTGCGCTTCAAGCAGCATGGCAAAACTGCTGTCCTTGGCCGGTTTGATGGTATCAATCGGATCCATCACGATTCCAAGTTGAATAGGCATTATTTAAGAATAACTCATGTTTAGTGGTTTTATTACGCAGCATCCTAGCGCATTGCATCAATTTTGGCACTGACTAAAGTCATATCGACATTTAACTGGACGGATGGCTAATCAAGGTCTTTAATTAGGCATGAGTAGTGAAAAGTCTGATTGTTGGTGAATTCGCCCCAGATCGAGCATTATTCCTGAAATCCCACTAAAACGGGTAGATTTTTTCGGAAAATCCATATTATTTGCAATAACTTATGGATACTTCCTAGATTATGTGTTAAACATTTATAGTGGACAGTGTTCACCAAGAAAAATGATGTGAGTGCCAAGGGGGAAGTGCGTGGCCAGCGAAAATAAAGTAAACGGTGATTTCGCCGGACTCAATGTAATGGTTATCGATGATAGCAAGACGATTCGTCGTACGGCCGAAACATTGTTGAAAAAAGCAGGTTGTGAGGTGATTACCGCGATTGACGGATTTGAAGCGTTGGCAAAAATTGCTGATCACCGTCCGGATATTATCTTTGTAGATATTATGATGCCCCGTTTAGACGGTTATCAAACTTGCGCGCTCATCAAGAATAACGAGAATTATAAGAAAACTCCGGTCATTATGCTTTCCAGTAAAGATGGTTTGTTTGACAAGGCGAGGGGTCGCATTGTGGGTTCTGAGCAGTACTTAACCAAGCCATTTACTAAGCATGAGTTGTTGGGTGCGATAACCAAACATGTGATTGAACATTAAATAAGATAATTAGACTGGCATCAAAGATGCGCTGGTCAAATAGTAAGTAACAGGAGATTAAG
>Ga0316207_10005383_pt1 | contig 10636 bp, 11 predicted proteins | sample 6weekpyrite_MG_FD_204943 | JGI IMG/M metagenome (GOLD analysis project Ga0316207, IMG submission 204943) | Microbial mat bacterial communities from mineral coupon in-situ incubated in ocean water Damariscotta River, Maine, United States -... | ecosystem: Environmental > Aquatic > Marine >...
CATATACTCGAAAATCATATGATAATAATTTTTTTAGTAATTTCCAGTCTATATTTATTCATTATTCAGAAACAAAACACCCTGTAAATCCAGATTATATTGCTACCCATGCATTGGCAATGCATAGAAATTTATTTCATCAGTATGCAGGATTTAATGATCATGTATTTCCAATACTTGAGGATGTAGAGTATTCCCATAGATTGAAAAATCTGGGGGTGCGCCTGCAGCTAAATCCACATATTCAAGTACAGCATATATTTAATTTTTCATTATTTCGTTCAATGAAAAATGCGCTGAGAAAATCAAAATACTGGACTGCATATATTATTGACAATAAAGATTTATTTAAAGATTCTGGAACTGCATCATATGAGCTAAAAACCAATACATTGATTTTTGCCTTCTCTACTATAATGCTTATTATATTTTTACTGAGTGATTTGTTAGTAATTATGGGTGTCGTACTGATGGCAGTGTTGGGCAACACTTTTGTTAATTATTGTTTTATAAATACCATGCACAAGTCTTTTGGCTTGAAATTTACCATTTTTGCAACGGCCTATTATTTTTGTGTTTACCCCATTGCTGTTATTATCGGTAGCTTATTAGGTGTAAATGAATATTTACGTATGCATTTCCTGGCAAGAGGCTATAGCTGATGTTTACACCCCTACGACATCTACCATCTCTATTCTACAAAAATCACCCTGTTCAGTTGACGTTCTTTGTTACCAGGCGATGCAATGCTAAATGTCCCTTCTGCTTTTACCTGAAAAATAATAAATCATCTGAGTTAATTAAAGATGAACTAAAATTAGATGAGATAAAGAAAATATCAAATTCCCTGGGTAAGCTGTTGTGGTTGGCCTTTTCTGGTGGTGAAATTTATCTACGACGGGATTTACCAGAAATAAGTCATATTTTTTATACTCAAAATAAACCTGTTTATATGTTATTCCCTACAAATGGTATGATGCCTGAGCGAATAAAACAGAGTACAGAGAAAATATTAAGAGATTGTAAAAATAGCGTGATCATTGTTAAGTTATCTATTGATGATTTATATGATCAGCATGATGAACTGCGTTGCACACCAAACAGTTTTGAGAAAACTCTACAAACCTATAATTTACTAGCTCCACTAATGAAGCGTTACTCAAATTTCGAACTGGGAGTTAATACAGTTTTCTGTGCACAAAACCAGAATAATATGCAAAATATCATTGATTTTGTTAGTGACATGAAGCAAATAACAACACATACCCTGTCATTGGTTCGAGGTGATATAAGTGATGCTAGTTATAAAAAAGTAGATATGCGTCAATATTGGAAATATTCAGAACTATTAGCTAATAAAATTAGAAAACAGGAATCACCTGTTTATAGTTTTAAGGGGGGCAAGTTTAAAATAGCTCAGGATATATTACAGCGAAAATTAATACATGAAACATATAATAAACAACAACAACTTATCCCGTGCTTCGCTGGGAAATCAAATCTGGTACTGACTGAATGTGGTGATGTGTATCCCTGTGAGTCTTTTAATCAAAAATTTGGTAATGTCAGGCAATATGACTATGACTTAAGGGCTATGCAAGATACAGATAAGGCGAAGACTATAATAAAAAAAATTGATAACGCGTGTTGTTATTGTACCCACGAGTGTTATTTTATAACTAATATTTTACTGAATCCGATGTTATATCCGGCAGTATTAAAAGAGTATGTAAAAATAAAAACGGCTTGAAACTGTTTGCTCATAAGGTTGCTATTTAACCGTGGGTGGATCAAGCAACGCGGATTCAGCAGACTTCATGATAACGGTGGATCCGCTTCACTTGAAACACCCTACGGCTAAACATAAGCTAGTAAGCTTAGTCATTAGCAGTAATGTCACCTTTTCTATTAAATACCTGATTATCAAGCCATAACCAGAACAAGCTTTTTATGCCTTTGCAAGCCGCAGTGATATCCGTCCAGGTTCTAATTTGCGATGCCTGACGAAGTAGGAAGGCGGGTCGTGAATAAAAGCGCCTAAAGGCCTGCTGCCTTAAATCTGAAATTTGCTTATGACTTATTGTATAGGGTTCAAACGAGGCTCCCTGGTAAGTAAATCTGGATAAGTTGTTTGAAACCCTGCCATATTTTTCCAGGTTGTTATATAAATAAGTTCCTGGAAATGCGGTGAGTGCATGAAAGTTTGCAATGTCAGGTTTAAGTGCTATTGCAAAATCGATTGTTTGCAAACCTTCTTCATAGGTTTCACCCGGAATACCAAAAACAAAGGATGTAGTAACTTTCAGGCCGACTTCTTTTGCAGCAGCGACGGCTTTTTTAATTTGCAGTAAAGTAGTGCCTTTACGTAATGTATTCAAGTTTTTTTGCACACCACTTTCAACACCAAATAAAATTGCCCAGCAACCTGCTTCTTTCATGGCCTTGAGCAATGGTTTGTCTACCTGATTAACACAGGCTGATGCAAACCAGGTAAAGTCCAGTTTGCGACGTTGTATTTCCCTGGTAAGGTTGATTAATCGATCGTAATTTGCTGCCAGTGTGTCATCGATAAATTTAATTTCACGATATCCCTGGTCCAAACAATACTCAATTTCTCTGATTACATTCTCTACACTACGAAAACGTATTCCTCGCTGCCCGTATTTTCGTTCCCGGTCTATCTGTGAACAAAATATACAACGTCTGTTACAACCCCTTGAGGATAGAATTAGCGCAACTGGTTTTCTTCGGTAAGTTGCAGGGGATGGTGTATAGTCATTTACGTCATCCAGTAATTCTCTTGCGGGGAATGGTAGCTTGTCTAGATTTTCAATTAATGGCCTATCATCGTTCGAAATGATTTCTTGATTGTGTCTAAATGTAATCCCCGCCAGATTATGTAAGCTTTGTCCTGACTCAAGTCTGTGTATTAACTTGGGTACGGTGATTTCAGCTTCACCGGTCACAACAGCGTCAATACAATGATGTTTATCTAAGCAGGCTGATTGCATGGCTATGGGGTAGGGGCCGCCAACACAAATGAAAGTATTATTAAATTTTGATTTTATATTTTTTGCTGTATGCAGGGCTTTATCCCATCCAAAGGTTGTTGCATACAGGCCAATAAAACGCGGTTTATACACATCTAGTTTTTGTATTATTTGCGTACTTGACAGGAAGGCACCGTTATAGAATTCGACTTCGTGTCCCGCTTCTTTAAGTGACGCGGCTACATAAAGTGTGCCTAATGGTTGCCAGTAATTCAGTTGTGAAGCTGATGTTTTTTTACTGAATAACTCTTCAGGTAACCAGGCCGGTATGATAAGTGCGCATTTCATCTGGTTTTCTACCTTTGGTATTGATAATGTCCGTTACATAGTCTGGATTCAGGTCTACCCTGGAGTTACTTATTTTTTCTACTGCATCGACTGCACTTAACATGGCCTGGTCCATATTGTAATATCGAAATTCTCCTGTACGACCTGCAAGTATTAAATTTGAAAATTTATTCAGGTAACGGCTTATTGTTTCACTGTTTTCACGATAACCAATCTCAAATAAAGGATAGGCATTTTTAACTCTTACTACCAGGGAATCTATAACATCTTTTTTATCAATCATATTCAACTTGCATAAGCTATTTATAGAGTGTTCTATAAGTTGTGTATCTGTAGATTGCCAGGTATCATCACCCTGAAAACAAAAGTGTTCGGTGACAACTGATGTTTTATTAATGGGAGCCATTGATGCACTCCAGTTTTTGGGTTCATGAATTCTGCCAAAAGGAAAATGTTTTTCAGGAAAATAAATCCAGCTATCCCTGGTTACGCGTTGGCGACTGAGCATTAATGTTACTAATATAAGATCTCGACTTTTTAGTAGTTTGGCGGCTGCAATTACATCTTCAGGAGGACGTGGTTCTAATAGATTGACAAAAGATGTTAGTGGAATAGTTGATAGAAATTTTTGTGCGTTGACTCTGTGAGGCTGATTATTGCGCTTAATGTAAATTGTTTTAATTTTTTTATTATTATGTTCGATGCGTAATATCTGTGTTTCTAAGAGTAAATTGTTTCGCGGGATAGTTTGTGCAAGATTGTCTGTAATGCTTCCAATGCCATATGTTGGGTATATGAATTTATCAGTCAGCGTAGCGTATTTATTTCTATCTTTTATTATCAGTGCAGACTTGATGGTCTTAGCAAGATTTAAGTTCTGAATTCGCTGTGCGATCCAGTCGCTATTTATTTTTGTACAGTTTAATCCCCAGACTTTTTCGCTATATTCTTTAAAAAATGCGTTATACAGAGACCTGCCAAATCGGTTAATCACCCAGTCTTCCAGAGATTTATCCTGACAATGTCCACTGTTTTTGCGGGTTTGTATCTTTTGTAGAATATAGTCATACATAAACTGAAATGATTTAAGGCATCCTACCTTATTAAAGGTATCCAGAGGTTCTAATGGATATTTTATGTATTGGTTATTAAAATAAATAGTGCTGGATCGCGGCACTATTATATAACGTCGATTCAATAAGTTTTTTACAAATATTTCGAGACTATAGTCATTTGTTAAAAAACGATGACCACCTAAATCAAATTTGAAACCGTTGTAATCTATGGTCTTAGCTAAGCCGCCAGAGCTACTGTCGCGCTCAATTACAACTGGTATTTTCCCCATCTGTTGTAACAGGTAAGCCGCAGTTAAGCCGGTAATGCCAGCACCCAGTACCGCAATTTTATTCTCTTTATTATCTATATCTATCACACTTCACCCTTTGTTATATTTGTAAACGGTAATTATTCAATCAGGTCTTTATAATAATCCTGTAATTCCTCATCAAGTCCCTGTACAGCTTTTTTTTCAGTTGTCGCGCCATAACCACCCGCTTCCGGTTGTTCAAAAAAACCCGGTTCGACTCCTGTTTTAGATGAAATAATAAAGCCTAATAAATATGATAAAACAGTAACAGAAAGCACCAGGGCTAACCAAATCCGAGTTTTGACAGGCGTATTTTCTTGTGTTTCATCTTTCATGGTCACACCTCTCACTCATCTTCAGATAGACTCTGGTAATGATCTAATAATTTCTGATCTACTTTTGTGTTTATACCTATGTTTTCTTTATCACCCCCAATCAGGCCGACTTCCAACATAGGTGGTACACTATAGCCAATTAGTACACCCATAAAAGCTGCAACTATTGCAATTACAATCCATAATTCTTTTTTCATGATTGATATCTCTTCTGCTAATTATATTGCTATCACTACTGTAGTGTTTGCTATTTAATCAGTGTTTAACAATATCCCACTTAAACAGGCCATGATCTTTTACCTGGCTGACAATCTCATCACCATTGTTATCACACATGGATTCTATTGATTCACCGGAAGAAGGGTTATCAAATATCACTTCCAAATGTTCTCCAGATTCAATTTTTGAGAGTGCTTTTTTTGTATAAATTTGTGGATGCGGGCAAACGTAACCTGTTACATCCAGTTTGTAATGTTCATCAGAACTTTTTTCGAATTTCATGACACACCTCCAGTCATTTTAATTTTATTAAATATCACAAGCCGCAAACTCTTTTTCAAGTTGGCGCTCGGTCCACCAGTTAAAAAACTTAACGCCTATGTAAGCACCGCCGATCATACCCAGGCCAAACAACCAGCCAGATACGTCACCCTGTGAAACACGGACAAAGAAGGCGCCCACATTGCATCCCAGGCCCAATCTGGATCCTATACCCATTAAAGCGCCACCAATCATTGCCCATATAGCAAGTTCCCAGGTAGGTTTTTTAAATTTAAATTCATTGTGAATCAGAGCCATCACCGCAGCCCCTCCAATTAGTGCTAACGACATCCAGTCTGCTGGGTTAACCGCCGGATTTGGTATGCCGTTAACAAATCCAAAATAAATATTGTCCATGTTATCGGCACCTAATTTATTAAACGTCCAGCCAACCCATTGTGCTTCTTGAGTAGTTACGTACCAGTAACCTGGATCAAATACAGTTCCATTAACTGAAAGCCCATAATCTAAACCTAGTCGTTCAAGTAATGTCCCCGCATTTTGCACACCAAACTTTACGCGTAAACCCTGTGTTACTAACATTTGTAATGCACAAAAAATACCTAAAATTAATCCGGCAATTGCGGTTCTTTTTGATGCCATAATCATCGCCCAATAGCCCGCGATTTCATCTTTAAAAGTGGTTTTAGATTTGATTTTTAATTGTTTATTTATGTAACCACGGCGTGACCAGAATACATATATCACTATCAGAAGCAAAATAGCCGGTATAATTACCCCGAGAAAGACATTGCCCAAAAATGCACCTATAAAAGAATCATTCGTTTCACCCAGCATGGTTGCATACGTCATAACGGGTTGATCCCATACATAACCCGCGAGGTATTGATCTACCCAGCCATCATCTGCGCTGATTGTTTCTGGTAAGCCTTTACTTAGTGCAGATTGATGCCATGATTCGGGTACCAGATAATTAAACCAGCCAGCGATATCAGCAAAAATTGCCTGGGTGATGCTGATTGATAAAATAACAATCAAGGCTACGCCATTACCTTCACCGGTTTTATACAGGGAGCCTGATGCACAACCTCCCGCAAATACCATACCTATGCCAAAAATCAGACCTGCTATTAAGGCATGAACGCTAGTTGGAGCAGCGTGAAAAGTGCTTAAACCAGTGACACTAATGAAGGCGCTAACAAGTGCAAATAACGCAGTAGCTATCATAATACCGACTGCCATTCGGGGTACACCAACTGCAAATAAATCTCGAAATGCAGAAGAAAAACAGAAACGCCCATATTGCAGGCACATGCCATATACAAAACCAAACCAGAGATATACGGATAAATAAATATAGTACTCATTATATGCAAAGGTTGTAATGCTAATCAGTGCAAAAAATCCTATTATGATGTAGGCCCACATAATATTTTTAGTTAAGTTAAGTTTCATTTTTACCACCTTGTATCCATTAGCCAGTTGACAAGCTCTGGCCTTTATAACGATAGAGACTTATCACGGTTTGAAAGCGGAAGACTTTATCTGATATTTCAAATGTTCTATCAATTTCATAATCCGACAATAATGTCTTAACCTTATTAGGTATTTTTTGATTAATCTCAGAAGCAATTAAAACGATTACTGTATTATTCTGTAGCTCATTAAGATTTGTTTTAGTATATGGGTAATTAATTTCCCAGGTAAAACGAGTAGGTGAATTTTTTACACCTGATGCATGTCCTGTAATTGTTTCTGGTGTTTGATATAGTGTATACACTTTCTTATCTGTAAAATAATCAAGCATGGGTAGCGCTATTTTTGGATTAATTGTTGTTTGGGTTTGCGGCAACAGGATTACTGCTACGTCATGCTCTGATAGAGTGTTTAAATATATTCCAGTATTTTTTAAATTGACTGTGCTGATACTGTGTAGGAAATTAATGTTTGCACATAATGTAATAATTAATGCAGCCATAACTGCATTACCCGTAATAAACTTACTAATGAGTTGGTTGTTAATCTGGCAAATTGCGTAAGCAGCGCTTAGCGCGAGCATCGGAAATAAAATAACCAGATAACGAGCTCTATTTATTTCCATAATCAACATTATTAAAACTGCAACTCCAGGTACCAGGAATCGTACATCTTTTCTTTTAATGGCAATAAAAATCGAAGTAATTGATGCTAAAGTTATAAATGGATGAATTTGATAAAAAAATGTAGAGATATAACTCTCTTGCCAACGTTGTAGTGCAGGTAGTTGATAATCCATTAAAATATTAATTTGATTGAAAATAACTGGATGGTATAGATAATAGATTATGCTTAGCAGGGAACTGGTAAAAGTTACAATTATAATTAGCTGTTTGTCTATTTTTTGTTTTATGTGCTCAGTCATTCTGTGACTGGATAAAACAGCAGGAATTGTTAGAAGTGAACAAAGTACGAGCCATGCTGAATATTTTGTTATTAATGCACAGACTATCGTCAAACATGCCAGTATAGCCCAATAGGTGCTATGCCGTTTTAGCGCTACTATTGTTGTCAGCAGAGCAGCGCTCACAAAAAACATTGCAGAAACATCAACCATTAACTGGGATGGTTGTATATGTAGAAAAGGAATAGCTAACAGTAAAATCGCTGCGTACATACCTGTTTTTTTATTCCAGAGTTCTTTGCCAATTAAATAGGTTACATATATACTCGCTGAAAAAAATAAGGTATTTATGATTTGTATTGCGCCACGAGACTCACCAAAAATTGAAAATAATGCGCCATATATTAGTGGTGTTAAGGGTAAATCTGTCCATGCATTTACTGCGTATCCCCATTCAGACAGGAAATAAACGAAACCATGAGACTCAATGTATTTTGCGTAATTCAGGTATCTAGCACTGTCTATCATGACCTCTGGTGAAGACCAAGAAACTACACCAATTAAATATGAACCTGCTAATAGCATCAACAAGGCCCATGTTGTGCTTATATGTAATTTACAGATTTCATAAACAATAATAGTTCCAGCTATAATTATGCTAAAAATAAGTAATATATTTTCTCTATTCATTACCCATTGCCAACTTAGTAAACGATTGTTATCAAAGCTCTGAAATATATACTGGAGTAAAATAATGTTTAAGGTAAGTATTGAAATAAAAACAAGGGTAAGTGTTGTACTTAGTGATTGTTTGTTATTTGCAGCTAAATAATGTCCTTGCCTGGTATTGAATACCGGGCTATCTATAGATGAGTTTGATTTTTCAACTAATACAGACATCTTTCTCATTAACCTTTATTTTATAAATATTCTGAGATATTTTTTATTTAAAGAACTTCTTTATATGTATTTGTATTTTTTATTTAGTTTAAGTAATAACTATGCACATTTCCCCATGAAATTACTCGGTCACTATTCATTACCTTTTCTATAATGCTTTCATAATCAGTTATATTTTCATTCAGGTTGATGATTTCAACTTCATTATTTTTACTTTGATCGTTAATTAATCGAAGTATTCTTTTCCCTGGTTTTTTAATGACTAAATGGATAATTTTCATTTTTTATCCTCAATTTTGTGTTTCTCAGGCTTAAAGAACAATGACCTTATCGGCCTCATGTTGCATTATGGCGTTATTAAACTGGCTACCACAGACTATGTCTTTACTTATTTTCTGCAAGTCAATATTCATTTTCTCAGCACTGTGCCTACATAAACTTATATTTATTCCTTCGAGCATGCACAAATCTTTAAATGCTTGATGGTTAATGAGTAAAGTACCTTTATCCATGCAAAATACCGCGACCTGTAAGCCCTTTTCAACAGCCGCATGAACTAAGCCAATCACCTGTTTTAAATGTTTATCGCTGGTTACTAATATTCCAAGTTTCACAATTTACCCCTTATGATTATTGCCCAACTGCATTTAAGACGAGTTCGAATCTATTTAAGGACACCTCTATAAATAGCTTGCGGCCTCTGCGAGCCCTGAAGCATGTAGCTACCAGGCACAGCCAGAGGTCACAATCTACTTTTAGAGGTGTCCTTAAGGTAATATATACAAGTTATTGGTATTTTATGGAATGATGCATATGCATTATTTTTTTTGAGCAGATATGAGATTATGCAGAACGGATTAGAACAACCTGCCTGGTATAGAGGCAGGTCAAAATAGATGATTAAAATAAATCAATAGGGTAGAACATGGTCATAATTTAGTAATTTTTTTGCTAATACATGGGATGATATTTTATTGACATCATCACTTTGTTCACAGGTTGAATAAAAGTTAATGCCTAGTTCTTTTCCTGTATCTATGTTTAGCTCGTTATCTTTATTTTTTTTCAGCTTTTTATCAAGGAAAAAAATATCGACCTCATCATCTGCTAAAGTAAGGCCAACTGACATACGCAATGCTTCGTCCTGGTTGCCTGTAATGACAACCGCAATATGTTTATTCATTTTATCCTCCTTAATTGTTTAGTTTGTGTTATTCATTATAACAATCAAAGGGCAATTCTAATAATAGTTTACAAAAAATTATGTCTGTATGCATAGGCAACGGCTTCTGTTTTACTATGTACGCCAAGTTTATTTTCAATGTGTTGAATATGGTTTCTGACTGTCGTAGTGCTGATATTAAGTTTTTTCGCTATTGTAGACCCAGAAATACCTTCAGACAGTAACTCAAGTATTTCAAACTCCCTTGCGGTTAATCTGGATTCTTTCTCGTATTCATCAATATTGGAAATATATTTACTGTGCGCGTTGTGTTGTAACTTTTTTCTGCCCGAAGCATCTAGTGAGGTAAGCACATCTGGATAGGTGTCTCGGTGTAAAAGATGCATAACATGCCAGCAGCTTTTGCATGAGGAGGGTACTAAAATGATGCTAACAGATAAGACCATGCTGTCATTATTCTTGTCTTTTGCTCTAACCAGGAATGTCTTTGGCGCTTTACCACCATCCGATAATTTAGATACTGTGCACTTATGCTGGCAGAAGCATTTTTCAGCTGCAGGATTACACCAACCTAAAACACTGTAACAGGTGCGCCCGAGTACCCATTTTTCTGAATATCCGAGTAGTTCTTCA
>Ga0316207_10005384_pt1 | contig 10635 bp, 9 predicted proteins | sample 6weekpyrite_MG_FD_204943 | JGI IMG/M metagenome (GOLD analysis project Ga0316207, IMG submission 204943) | Microbial mat bacterial communities from mineral coupon in-situ incubated in ocean water Damariscotta River, Maine, United States -... | ecosystem: Environmental > Aquatic > Marine >...
ATTGGGTTTTTAGCCAATATCCAAATAAAATGTTCTGCTATTTGTTCTATATGTAATATCCCTACATTATGTAGGGATATTTTTTGGAGGATATTATGCAAAAAAGAAAACTGTTAGATCAGGTACATGATAAGGTTCGGTTTAAACATTATAGTTATAGAACGGAGAAGTCTTACGTTAGTTGGATTAAAAGATATATTTTTTTTCATAAGATGAGACATCCTGTTGAGATGGGTAAACCTGAAATAGAACAATTTTTGACGTATCTTGCAGTAGATAGAAAAGTTTCTCCAACAACGCAAAATCAAGCATTTTCTGCAATTTTGTTTCTTTATAGAGATGTATTAAATGTCGATATGAAAGATTGGAATATACAAGCACTTAGAGCGCAAGAGCGGAAACACATTCCTGTTGTTTTGACTAAGGATGAGATTAAACAGATTATTTCAAGGATGGATGGTGTGTATCAGCTTATTGTTAAGCTGATGTACGGGTGTGGATTGCGCATGAGCGAAGTCCTAAATATACGTGTTAAAGATATTGATTTCGGATTCGACAAGGTTTATATATGGGACAGCAAGTCTTTAAAGGACAGAACACTTCCCTTGCCTACATCGATAAAAGATGAACTCATGCTGCAGTTTGAAAAGGTAAAAGAACAACATCGAATAGATTTGGAAAGTGGATTTGGGACAGTATGGCTTCCCCAGCAGTTAAATAAAAAGTTTCCCAAAGCAAATAAAGATATAGCATGGCAGTATCTTTTTTTCATGAAAAATATCTCAGTAGACCCTCAAACAAAAGAAAAAAGAAGGCATCATCTTTTGGAAGCAACCTTGAGTAGAAATATTCAAAATGCTGTTAAAAAGACAAATATATATAAACGTGTTAGTTCACATATTTTCAGGCACTCTTATGCGACGCATCTTCTTCAAGCTGGAGTTGACCTTCGGTCTATTCAAGAACTTTTAGGACATAAGTCTGTTGAGACAACAATGATCTATACGCATGTTGTAAAAGAGCTGAATAAAGACGGGGTAAAGAGTCCTTTAGACTTTTGAGTTCAATGAGATTAATATGTTGAAACAGTAGCTAAACAGTTTAATAAAGTTTTGGGAGATTGTATGTAAGTGGTGACCCCAAGGAGATTTGAACTCCTATGGCATGGATGAAAACCATGAATCCTAACCATTAGATGATGGGGCCATTTTAAAAAGTTATCTTTTCTTTAGAATAAAGAAAAAATGGTGTCCTGTGATGGACTCGAACCATCGGCATCCTCATTAAAAGTGAGATGCTCTACCAACTGAGCTAACAAGACGTTTTACAAGCACTAAGTGTTTGTGGACGGGAATTATAGGGGATTCTTCCTTTAATGTCAAGAGTATTTTAGAGAAATATAGAATTTTTACTCTCAACTCTTTTTTTCTTCTATAATAGCCCACTTTTTTAAATAAAAGAAAGCAAATAGTTTTAATCTTGCAGTATAAGAAAATTAGATAAAATTCCATTAATGATTTTATTTGAGTATAACCTAGTTCTTTTATTACTGTTGCCTATACTGTACTGTTTATATAAATGCCGCGAAGAGATTGTAAAGCGTGTTTTTGTCCATCTTGAACTCTTTCGTCTTAAGCGCCCGCGCTTTTGGGTACAAGACCTTCTTAAACTCTTGATAGCGCTTTTACTGCTTATAAGCCTGGCCTCACCGGTACTTATTGACAAGAGTAACCCGTTAAACCGTAAGGGTATTGATATCGTTCTCTCTATAGATGCGAGTGGGTCGATGCGAGCCTCGGGTTTAAGTGAAACCCGTGAGACACGTTTTGAAACGGTTCAGCGTGTAGTAAGAGGTTTTATTTCAAAGCGTTTGAATGATAATGTCGGTGTGGTACTGTTTGGAGATTACGCTTTTATCGCTTCTCCTGTGACCTATGAAAAAGAGATCGTCTCGGAGATGGTCTCGTATCTTCAAACGGGAATGGCAGGGGACAACACAGCGATAGGCGAGGGAATTGAACAGTCTATTCGTGCGCTTTCGTTTTCAAAAGCGAAGAGTCAGGTCATTATCTTGCTCTCAGATGGAGAACACAACAGCGGACGTATCTCACCCAAAGATGCGGTTAAAATCGCACAAGAACGTAATATTAAGATCTATACTATCGCCGTAGGGGACTCGTTTGATCCGGCTCTTTTGCGTGAGATAGCTTCGCAGACAGGCGGTAAGTCGTATGCCGCAGTCAATGAAGACGAGTTAAAAGAGGTCTATGAAGAGATAAACACGATGGAAAGTTCACAGATCAAATCGCAGCAGTTTTTGAAAAAAGAGTATTATTACCAGTATGTCTTGACACTTGTGTTTTTTCTTTTGAGTTTTTATATTTTACGCCGTTTTAAGGGTCTCGCATGAGTTTTTTATCTCCTGAGTTTTTCTGGCTGATTCTTGTTTTGTTACTGATGATGTTTTACAGACAGAAGAAAAAAGAACACTTGATAGCAAAGCAGACCCGCCATAAGCTTATTCTTCTCTATCTCTCTTTGATGATGATGATCCTTGCACTTTCCCGTCCGGTTCTGGAGGAAACCCCGATTAAACAAGAGTATGAAGGGAGTGAAGTTGTTATTGCCCTGGATCTTTCGTATTCTATGCAGGCAGAAGATCTTAAGCCCAATAGGCTTGAAGCGTCTAAGGCCTTTATTAAAGCCTTGATAAACAAGCGTATACATGAGCGCTTTGCTCTGCTTGGATTTACAACCAATGCGATTATTCTCTCTCCTTTAAGCTCAGATGATGAACTGCTCTCTCACCAGCTTGATCTGATCTCATCTGAACTAGTGATCACCAAGGGAACCCACATGGCCTCCGTTTTGGAACTGAGCACACGGCTTTCACAGCTCAAGGCTAAAAATCTTGTTATCGTAGGTGACGGTGGGGATGAAAAAGAGTTCTCTAAAGAGATAGCCTACGCTAAAGAGCAGGGTCTGAGTATCTCTATGGTGATGATGGCAACGGCTTCGGGTGCAAAACTCCAAGACAAAAATGGGGTGTGGATGAAAGACAGTGAAGATCATCTTGTCATCACCTCGGCAAACACGAAGTCAAAGGCATTAAGTTCGGCTACGGGAGGAGTATATGTCCAAGCCGGAGATAGTGCAGTGGATGAGATCTCGACTTGGTTGGATACCCGAGAGAAGAAGCTCTCCAATGCTGATCTTTTGATGTATCAGGAGCTATTCTATTTTCCGCTTCTTTTAGCACTTGTGTTCTTTCTTCTTGGGGTGACGAAACTGCATAAGCATTTTTTTAAAACGGTCTTTATCGTTCTGGCTCTTATCGGCGTAAACCTTCAAGCCGATATGAGAGAGTTTTCGACAGAAAGTGCAGGAGATACGGCGTATGCGGAGCAGAGATATCTGGATGAGCTGGAAGCGTACAAAAAAACAGGGGAACGATCTGCGGAAGATCATTATAATCTTGGCAATGCCTATTACAGAGCGGGGCAATATGAAGAAGCGATCAATGTTTACAAGGAGATCCGTTCAACACAGCCCTCTTTAAAAGCCAAACTTTTTCATAATCTTGGAAACTCCTATGTCCGTTTGGAGATGTTTGAAGAGGCAAGAATAGCCTATAAAAAAAGTCTGATCATTAGGTATGACAAGCAGACAGATGAAAACCTTCTGCATATCACAGGATTTACAAAGGCTGAAGGTCTGCAAACAGGTCAGCAAAAGGGCAAGAAGAAAAATGAGAGCAAGGCCGCAAAAGAGAGTTCTAAAAAAGACGGTCAGAAGAAAAAAGGGGCGGGCTCTTCAAACATGAAAGTCTCTGCGCAGGCAGGTGCAGGCTCGAAAACCAAGGGTAAGAAAGTGAAAAATGAAGCGCAGGTACAGTTTAATGCATCTCAATCGGGACTTTCTTACCGTCAATATGAACTAATCAATGAAAGGAGTACGAATGAAGAAAGTCCTTGGTAGTCTTTTACTATTAAGCCTGACGCTTTTTGCAAAGAGTGCTTACGTATGGAAAGTAGACCTTAAAGAGAGAGAACTTTTTCTTCATCAATCCACTGTCTTGACTATGCAGTGCTCTTTTTCCAAAGAAGGAAAAAATGATGATATTGAGTTCATTCCGCCCAAAGATATTCCATTTGAGTTTAAGCTGTTAAACGAGAACAGACGTTTTGAAGGGGAGCAACAGACGATCACCTACAAGTATTTGATCTTTGCTAAAGAAGAGGGAAGCTATGAACTTAAATTACAGCCTCAGATGCTCTTTACGACGCAAAGTGCCATTGATAATGTTATTGAAGGTCGGGATAATGTGAACGACCTTGAGGTTGAAAAAGAGATAGCACAGCTAGAAACCATCAAAGTCAAGGTTAAAAAGACCTCTTCTGATTTAACAGGAAGTTTAGTTTTGACCTCAAAGCTTGATAATAAAAACGTCTCTGCTTTTGAACCTGTACATCTAGAAGTCATGCTAGAGGGAGAAGGCAATCTTCACGCACTCAAGCCAATCGTATTCGATATCGATGGTGTACAGGTGTTTTCAGATGATCCTGAAAAAAAGTTTGTCTTAAGCGAACAGGGATATAAGGGAACATGGGTTCAGCGTTTTGCCTTTGTCGGAGAAAAAAAGTTTACTATTCCTCCTGTCTTGCTTCCTTATTTTGATCTGAATGACAAAGGTGAAAAAGTCTTGCAGACTCAGAGCTTTGCCGTCTCTGTCAAAGAAGAAGGTATAAAAAGAGAAGACCTTATTGATAAGGTTGACCTTCCGTCTGAAAAGATAGAGTGGAGTGCTTATCTTAGTTACCTCTATTATATCTTGAGTTTTATTGCCGGTTTTTTGGTAGCAAAGCTGGTTAGATTGCCTAAACGAAGAGTAGAAAAAGAGAAATGTGAGAGTATTAAAAATGCTAAAGATGAGAAAGAACTCTTGGATGTCTTGATTCGATGCGAGAAGAATCTTTTTGTTTCAGAGATAGAAGTACTAGAAGGTGCTGTGTACAAAGGTGACAAGGTAGAACTTTCTACCTTGAAAAAGAGAGTGATCTCACGCTTATAGGGTGTTCACACTATTTCTACACATCAAGTTAATAGTGTTTCGCATTAAAAAATAAAAGCAAGCAAAAGATTTACTTTTGAATTGCTATAATAACTTTAATTATAAATAGGACAGGGTAGATGAACGAAAAGATTGTAAAGATTAAAGACGAGGTAGCCAAGGTCGTAATTGGTCAAGAGAAGATGATTGACGGTCTGTTGATCGGACTTTTATGCGAGGGGCATATCCTTATTGAAGGTATTCCGGGGCTTGCCAAGACAACAACAGTCAATGCATTGGCTCAAGCCTTGGGTCTGGGTTTTAAAAGAGTTCAGTTTACACCAGACTTGCTCCCTTCAGATATCTTGGGTGCTGAGATCTATGATCCTCAACAAAATGAGTTTAAGATCAAACAAGGTCCTGTGTTTACCAACCTTTTACTTGCAGATGAGATCAACCGTGCTCCGGCAAAAGTTCAGTCTGCGCTACTTGAAGTCATGCAGGAGAAGCAGGTGACTATCGGTGAAGAGTCATTTAAACTCTCTCCTCCATTTTTTGTTATGGCAACACAAAACCCTGTTGAACAAGAGGGTGTATACCAGCTTCCTGAGGCACAGCTTGACCGTTTTATGATGAAACTGGTTGTCGGTTATAACACAAAAGAAGAAGAACTTGAGATCGCAAGACGCATTGCTAACAAGACCAACGCACAGATCAATGCAGTCATCTCTTTAGGTGAGTTGGAAGCATTGAAAAATGAGGTGGCTTCGGTTCATATGGATGAAGAGGTCGAGAAGTATATGATCGAGCTTGTCTCTGCTACACGTGATCCGAAAGCCTATGGTTTGGGTGAGATTGCGGACTATCTTCAGTTTGGAGCAAGTCCTCGTGTGAGTATCGATATCTTTAAAGCAGTTAAGGCTATGGCTTTTTTACGTGGAAAAGATTATGTCTCACCTGTAGACATCGCTTATATCATCAAAGAGATCATGCGTCATCGTATCATCTTGACCTATGAAGCAGAAGCTGAAGGTATAACAGCAGATCAGGTGATCGACAAGATCGTCGAAGCTGTAGCGATTCCGTAGCGTATAGAAATCATACATGTCTAAATTAAAAAAGATCCTTGTTCGGGCAAGACGACAAGTCTTCTCTGAACTTATCGGTAATAACCCTTCTATCTTTCATGGTGAAGGGTATGATTTTATAGAACTTCGTGAGTATATGCCAGGAGATGATATTCGTCATATTGACTGGAACATCACGGCCAAGAAGCAGCAGCCCTATATCAAAGTTTTTAGAGAAGAACGTGAACTTAATGTCGTGCTTGCTTCTATGTTAAACGGTTCGGTCCATTTTGGCTCGAAAAAGTTTAAACAAGAACTCATCGCCGAGATAACAGCAATGCTCTCTTTTTCAGCGATAAGAAACGGTGATTTGCTGAGTTCATTTATCTTTGCGGATAAACTTTATCAAGAGAAGCGACCCAGTAAAAAGATCAATGCTGTTCAAGCTTTGGTATCTGATGTCCTTGATTTTGATGCCTTGGGTAAGAAGGCGAATTATGCCCAGTTGAGCAAGCACTTGATGCAGCGTCTTAAACGTAAGTCTCTTATTATTGTGATAGCAGACTATTTCGATCTGCCTGACTTTAGAGTCTTAGCCCGTAAACATGAAGTAATTGCCATCATTGTACGTGATCGTATGGAAGAACATCCTCCCTCTTTTGGTTTTTCAACCCTGCAAGACCCCGAGTCAGGTGCAGAACTTGAGGGTGATTTTAACGGAGCAACAATGAGAGCTTATGAGGCGAAGGTAGCCGAACATGATCATAAACTGTATGAAAAACTGCGTAAAGATCAGGTGCGTTTTGTAAAGATATACACGGATGAACAAGCCGTAGTGAAACTTAAACGACTTTTTGAAGGAAACATCTAATGCGAGACATCCCATTACATGACATAAAACCTCTTGTTGAGGTTCCTGATGACTCTTTAACTACTTTGCTCGGAATAGCTGCTGTAGTCGTGGCTTTGATGCTTATTCCTGTTTTTATTTGGCTGTGGAATAAGTTTACCAAGAAGAGAAAAGAGAACCTGAGAAAAGTTTATCTGAAAAAGATCCATGCGATTGATACAAGTGATGCCAAACAGGCGGCTTATGAGATAAGCGAATACGGAAGACATCTGGCTGTAAATGACAAAGAAATAGAGCTTTTAGACAGTTTGGATAAGCGTCTTTCAGAGTATAAATATAAAAAAGAGGTTTCTTCGATAGATGCTGAGACCTTAGGTCACTTTCAAGTTTTTTTAGAGGTTATTGATGCAACTTGAGTTTCCCTATCTACTGTTAATACTTCTACTTTTTATGACCTGCGCATATCTTTGTAAACAGCGTCAAGAGAGTTTGGTCTTTCCTCATATGGCTCTTTTTGGTTCAGCTTCGATGCGTTCATCGTATCTTTTACAGATTTTAAAATGGGTGGGAATTGTCAGTCTGATCATCGCTCTCTCTTCTCCTTACCAAGAAAGAGAGATAGCGCTGGACCCACGAGAGGGCTATGACATCGTGCTTTTACTTGATGCCAGTCAGTCAATGCAGGCCCAGGGCTTTGATGAGAACAATCGACGGCGTAACCGCTTTGAAGTGGTTCAAAGTATTGTTGATGATTTTGTTCAAGAACGTTCAAACGATAACCTTGGAATGATTGTTTTTGGAGCCTATGCCTTTGTCGCCTCGCCAATAACTTATGACAAGCATATTCTTTCCAAGCTCTTGCAACAGCTCTACATCGGCGTTGCAGGAAAACAGACGGCTATCTTTGACGCCATCGCACAGTCTGTTACGCTGGTTCAGGAGAATAAGGCTAAAAGCAAGATCGCAATCTTACTCACCGATGGTCACAACACGGCGGGGCAGGTGCCTTATGATGCAGCGATATCCCTTGCTCAAAAAGAGGGTTTAAAGATCTATACTATAGGGATAGGACGACCGGGCGAATTCTCAGAAGGTACCCTTGCTAAGATCGCTAAAGATACAGGTGGAGAGTTTTACGCAGCGTATTCGGCGCAACAGCTTGAAGCGATCTATGCGGAGATCAATTCACTTGAAAAATCAGAGCTTAAAGGTGAAAAGTATCTTCATAAGAGTTACTACTACACTTACTTCTTATTTCTGGCCTTTATGAGTCTTTTGATCTATTTGGTACTACGTTTGAAGAAGGGGTGGGCATGACACTTTTATATCCTATATTTATCTATTTGATGCTGCCGCTGACCTTGATCCTTTTTTTCTTTATTATGAGAGGTTCTAAAGCGAGTTTTACTATGTTTGACAAGGAAGTACTTAAGAAATTGAGACATGAAAATAAGAGTCTTTCTCGTACCAGCAGAAACACGCTTTTTTTGACTTCTTTTATCTTGATGATAGTTGCCCTGGCTCAACCTGTTATTAAAGAAGGTGAGATCGTTGTAGAAGCAAAGAGTGCGGATATCTTGATAGGTATTGATATCTCTGACTCGATGAAAGCAGAAGATAGATATCCTAATCGCTTGGATTTTGCCAAGGCCAAGGCGATAGAACTTATCAAGCAGGCACCACACAACCGTATCGGTGTACTTGCCTTTGCCAAACATGACTATATTGTCTCTCCTTTGAGTTTTGATCACGGTTCGGTCGCTTTTTTACTGTCAAAGATTCAAACAGGCAATATTACAGAAAAGGGTACACGTCTGGACTCTATGCTGCGTTCGGCTATTGCGATGCTTGAACATGCGGAGATTAAAAACCTCTTGTTGTTCACAGATGGCGGGGATGACACTGACTTTTCAAAAGAGATAGCATTGGCAAAAGAGAATGGCCTTCGTCTGTTTATTATCGGCATCGGTTCAGAGGAAGGAAGTCCTGTGCGAAGTGCAGATGGAGGTTTTGTGAAGCATAAGGGAAATATTTTGATCTCTAAGCTAAACGCTGAGATAGAAAACCTTGCGACAGAGACAGGAGGGGTTTATATTGAGTCGGTTTTAGGAGAAGAAGATATTAAAGCAATGCTGAGTGAGATTGAATCGATCACCGAGAAATCAACCTTGAAAAAAGAGACGATTCCCCAGTATACACAATTGTTTTATTATCCGTTGGCCTTAGCGGTACTTTTTTTACTCTTGGCATTTTCATCTCTTCCTCGGCGTGCATCGCAAGCACTTTTACTTTTAGCCTTGATAGGTTTTATCCCGGAAGATTCACAGGCCGGTCTACTTGACTTTAAAAAGCTCAATGACGCTAAAGAAGCTTATGCAAGCGAAGATTTTAAAAAGAGTACAGCATTGTATGAAGATTTTGCCATTGGTTCACCTGAGGGAGTGTATAACCTTGCCAACAGTCTCTATAAAGAGAAAGATTATGAGCGGGCACTGAAAGTCTACAACAAGGTCTCTACCGAAGATATGGATTTTAAGGCGAAGGCTTTGTATAACAGTGGGAATGCTCAGGTAAAACTTAAGCAGTATGAAGAGGCCTTGAAATCTTACGAAGAAGCACTTAAACTCAAAGAAGATAAAGAGACCAAAGAGAATTACGAGGCAGTAAAAAAGTTCCTCGAAGAGAAGAAAAAAGAAGAAGAGAAAAAGCAAGATCAAAAGAACGATGAGAATAAAGACTCTGATCAGAATAAGGAGTCTAAAGAGAACAAATCGCAAGACTCAAAGTCCGAAGATCAAAAGAGTAAAGACGGTTCTCAAGACCAAGACAAACAGAATGAATCTAATTCTGAAAAAGATGATCAGCAAAAATCAGAAGCAAAGCCGGAAGAGAAGGCTAAGGATAAAAAAGAGAAAAAAGAAGAAGGGTCTGAACAGAAGCAGGCTGAAGAGAATAAAGCTCAAGAAGAGAAGGATAAAGATTCTTCATCAGAAGAAAAAAAACAGAATGAGCCGTCTAAAGAAGAGCAAAAAGATGCCTTGGCAGAGCAAGATAAAAGTGGCTCTGAAAAAGATGAGATGAAAGAGCCCTCAGCTGAAAAAGTTCCTGTCCATATGAAAAAGATGAGTGAACTTGAAGCGAAGAAATGGCTGAAGGTTATACAACAGTCGCAAAAAGGCCATCTTTACAAGATGCAAAATCAAGAATACAATGAGGATGAAAATGAAAAACCTTGGTAAAATAATTTTATTTTTTTTAATACTCTCATCTTTGAATGCTGACATAAAAGTCAGTGTTGACAAAGATCAGGTAACTCGGGGCGAACGTGTGACTTTTACCTTGAGTGTCACAGGTGCGGGTGAATTAAGAGTTCCTCCCTTGGATGAACTGTGTGGAACAACAATTGAAGGACGAATGCAGAGTCGTAAAGATGTCTTCTCAAACGGACAGCGTGCCCAAGAGATCGCTTTGATGTATGAGTTCATGCCTGAACAGTCGTGTGTGATTGAACCTTTTCCTGTAAGTGTTAATGGCAAGGAAGAGATGACAGAGGCTATTAATATTACAGTTTCAAAGATGTCAATCTCTAAAAATGAACCTTTTATAGTGAACTTGGAAACAGATAAGACCTCGGTCTATGTAGGTGAACCTTTTGAGATGAAAGTAAA
>Ga0316207_10005385_pt1 | contig 10633 bp, 8 predicted proteins | sample 6weekpyrite_MG_FD_204943 | JGI IMG/M metagenome (GOLD analysis project Ga0316207, IMG submission 204943) | Microbial mat bacterial communities from mineral coupon in-situ incubated in ocean water Damariscotta River, Maine, United States -... | ecosystem: Environmental > Aquatic > Marine >...
ACAGGGTCAGCGATTTTTTCCGTTTTTGCTACTGATTGATACGATGAAAACGGGCTTGATTTGGTTTGCGATATTTTTAATATATTATCTTTTAACTTATAACGGCCACAATACATCGCATCATAGCTGACAAAATAGGCCTGCTGGTATAATTCGTTATGACACCCATATATTACCCGGTTAAATGACCAGTCTTTTCTTCCCTGCGCCAGCCTCCCTGTTTTAAAATCAATCGCCAGTTTAAATACCTCACCATCCGCTTTTATTATCCAGCCACTAACACTGGGGGGATAGTTAGCCGACAAGAACTTTTTTTCTTTGCCACGATAATACCGCCATATGCCAGCCAGATCCGGATTCATACACGTCTGACCACTGTATGGGCACTGACGCTTTGCTTCCATATGTTGTTTGTAACACGGCGTCTCTGAACCATCTGCATTAAAGTCCCTGATACAACCTTCTACTGCAGCAGATAAGTTACCGCTGAAAATAATGCTAACAAATACACTTACAACAAATGCTCTCAGTACAACTCTGTAATGACGACAGGTATTTATTGCCTTCCCCACACTAGCAAGTTGTTATTTACCGGCATTTCAATTTCTTGCAACAACACCAGCTGCGATTGTTTTGCAAATCGTTTCAGGTCTTCTATATCCCGGATTCCACTTTCGGTATCTTTCTCTTTTAGCCAGACATCAAAGCGCGCATTACTTTCACTGCTAAACTGCCCTGCTTTGTTAAATGGTCCGTAACAACAGAAAACACCTTTTTCTTTCAAAACTGATGCGAGACCCGCGAATAACTTTTCAACATGTCTGACTGACATGATGTGCAATGTGTTAGCAGTAAACACAGCATCAAACTTCTTCTCCAGTTTCCAGTTCTTTTGTGCCACATCCAGTTCAATAGCCGCAGCAAGATTATCCAGGGCCGCTTCTTTTCTCCACAGCTCAATCCCCGACAACTGCACATCAATTTCTGTTGGCTGCCACACTATATCTGTTAAGTGCTCAGAAAAATAAACAGCATGCTGACCCGTACCACTGCCTATTTCCAGCACTGATCTGGCGTCCTGCAATATTTTTTTTAACTGCTCCAGGATAACCTGTTTATTTTCTTCTGCAGAAGCTGCAAATGGTTTCTGTATCATCTTTAGTGATAAACCACGCAGTCTCGAAGCCGACGGTTAATCTCTCTGACTACGGTTACGTATTCTTCGCTGCCGCTATTGCCATACTCAACCCTGAATTCCGCCGCGCTCAGTCCCTCTTGTAACTGTTCGATATTACCCATGATGTCATCTTCTGACATCATCTTAACTATTCTCGCCTGTACTATTCCTGCGCGACGCTCTGACTGCATGACAGCCGCCAATTTATTTCCTGCCATATCCGCCATCAGGTCAACAAAACTAAAACCACTACCGCCATCAGCATCTTGTAATTCTTTATTTAACCCGATAGCACTGGACCATTTTGTATCAAGTAATGCAGTGATAGCTGCACTTAGCAAATAATGTTTTGCCAGATCTTCACGACCTTTCAGCGTTAAAATAATACGTTCGGGTTTTTTGATTTCTATATCGCTGACATATGAAAGCGGATTTTTGCCAATATTAAATGCCGCCAGCGTCAAAATGGCTACGCGATTTTCTTCTATTGCAGAATTTCCCGCTAATGATCGCCTTTCTGCCAGTTTGAATACCGGGCGCATAAAATTCATGATCGACTGGGCATCGGTACCTAACTCATCACTAAGCCTGGTCATTTCTTTTGAATAGATTTTTATTCTTTCCCGCATTTCATCACTGACAAGAATTTGTCTTGCAAGCCTGCGTACTCTTTCAAAATTATTCCGGGTTATTTTGTAGTTAATGGTTAACACTGAATTGTAAATATCTATCCTTTTTATATGCTTCCATAGTACAAAATATCCACCATAGTATTTCTTTACAAAATCTTTTATCAGCGGCTGCATATATGGCAATAGCATTTCAGGGACAACTACCTTACCTATTTTCAATGCCTCAATTGTAAAATACTTACCGTAATACAGTTTAAGCATAACAGAGATATTTAAAAATCTTCCCGCAGGATTGTCCGGCAACCTATAGCTCAGCTTAAGTTTAAGACGGTTATCCGGAAACTCACTTACTGCATTTATCTTCGGCAAATATTCTTTAGAAGCCAGTGCCAGTATTTGGTTTGCCTCAGCACTCGTCAGCCTGAGTTTTATTTTCTTACCCGACATGACTGCCGCAGGCTTATTTGACTGAATAATTCTTTTTATTTTTTCAATATCAATTTCAGCCATGCGCTGATCTGAAGCAACCATGGCTTTATCTTCAACAGACAGGTACAACACTGTTAATATTGCAACGATTGAAAGCGTAATCAAAAACAGAGTTAAATAAAATAATTTTTTGAACATAGTTCTCTAATTTAGTTTTAAGACGTATACTTTTACGCTGACGTTAACACGGCATCTTTGGCACTCTTCCCGGCCACAAAGGCAATCACAACAAGCAACACCAGGAATAAAAGATAAAATACATTATCTGCTACTACCTCTGTCATTACTGGCATAGCGAGGAGTTCCAGTACACTCACAAACGTCAGCTGGTGCAGAGCAAACCCAGCCATCATCATCAATAGAAATACGATTGTTACACCTGTGATCAGCGCCAGTGACAAATCATAACGCGCCAGACCCAGCCTGTTCATTATACTTAATGCCTTCATCTTTAGCACGAGCAACAGCTTAACGGCATAGGTTATTGTAATTGCTGCTATGCTTAGCACAATGATCAACAAACTTAACTGTACCAGCCTTAAGCTAGCAAACTGCTGTCTTGCATCTGCCGTATCCAGCAAGATGTCATTTATTTTATAACTTCCCGTCGATGTGGTTCTGCCTATCTTATCGATCTTTTTCTTTATTGCCGCGACATCAGCGTTATCATAGTTAACTATCTCCAGACTGGTAAAGCCTTTGAGCACCTGCCCCATTGTCTTTTCATATTGTTTTTTTGAAATAAACAATAATGCCTTTGTCGTTAAAAAGCCGGTATCAATCACTTTAGCTTTGTTATATGTCAACCAGTTCTTTTTTTTATAATATTTTATCGCTGATACTTCATGAGTTAACTCGCCGAGCTGTTCAGCCAGAATCTGATTGATAATCAATGTACTTTGATTATCAGTTTTGAATCGCTTTTCGTAAGCCTCATCTTCAAACACTACCAGGCTAACGAACTTTCTTATTTCTTGACCATTTTTCAGTTTTAGCTGGATGAGATGTGTCTGCTCATGGCGGGGTAATGCCTGCTGCCCACTCCCTGACAGTGCGACTCTGAACTGATTAATAGTGAACGGCTGTGCTTCTATCGATAATCGCCCCTGCATACCAGCGTATGCAAGTTCCAGTCGCTTAATATAAACCTGAACCAATCCATCCAGTGTCAACGAGACCCAGATTGTAAGTAGCATGGCAACCGGAACGACATATAAAGCAATCCTTACCAGCACACTCGAATTACTTAATAATAGTCGCCACACTAATAAGACACGTGTTGCTGCATCCATAGTATTAGTTATCTTCTACTTTAACACCCAGTGCTTCAGAGAAAATTGCCCTTAATACAGAACCGGTTGCTGCTGATATATAGTATTCATTTCTATCCCAGCGGAAATTTGGAACGGGTTTTGCTGCTACGCGTACTTTTTCTGTTTCCGGGTCGTTAACAATCACAAACACATAAAGACGCATGACATGGATAGCACCCATTTTATCCGGCAGAAATGCACTACCAAAAACGGCGTGTAAGGGTAACGGTACCGGCAGACCTTTATCATCACGGTAAGGCGCATATATATCCTGCAGGGTCTGAATGCCACCTTTCAGCGTCACTGTCTTCATACCGCCATCCATAAAACGCTGTACCTGCATGCCGCCAAATAACGGCGCATAGTTAAAGCCGATATCCAGGAAAAAATCATTGGCTACTTTACCGGGCGTTACCGCTTTGTCATTCAATACAAGCTCATCATCTGTGGTCTCAATGATGTCGGTATCAAAATCAATATCTGCACCAATATCATCTGCCAAACCGGCATCTTCTGTCGCCTCTGGTTTTTTGTCTTTTTTGATGATGATTTCTTCAGTTAATTTTGTTTCCCACAAATTAGTCTGAACTTTAATCAGCTCATACAATTTATCCCCGGTGACTTTGTCATTTGCATAATATGTCGGGATATCATTCAGAACACCGGGCAACCTTAGCTTTGCATTTAATTTCAGTTTCCTGAGCAAAATCTCCATATTACGAATTTCTTTTTTAAATCCGTTATTAATGGCGCGTTTTCTGCGTTTAGAATTTCTCACATCGATAATATGTGGCTTCGCAATCAGCAGATTAAATGATGAACCCCGTATATCGTTTAGAAACTGACTCATGGCTATATTCGTTGCCGAATGTGCCTGCACAGGCACCAGCAACACAGTCAACAGAGACAGCTTCTTAATTGTGTTTATAAATTTTTCATGCATCGGAATGTCATCCTTCCTGAACGATAGCTTGATGCCACCGCTGAATATGTTTCAGTCACCCAGTTAAATACAATTATATTATTTGCTGAACCTTCATCGCTCAGTTCAAGCTTGTCGCCCGGCTTCAGAAATATCTCGTCGTCATCCTCATCATAGGGCGCGATTAATTCCTGACTGGCATTGCCAGAAGGTCGCATTAACTTCCGCGTTCTTCTGGCATGCTCAAAGGCATATATACCTGTTATTGCAGAACCCTGGGTCAGGCAATACTTATTGGCCTGCTCAAAATTCATATTGGTAACTGAATTGAGTTTTGAGCCGCGGCCAAATAAAGCATGCTGAGTGATTGCTCTGCGTTGTACATTATAAGATTTAGATTTGTTGCCATCGGCATATGGCACAGCAGCTATCACCCATCGGCTACTGTCTTTGTCTTCAATTAAATTCACTTTGCTGGTATTAACTGCCAGCACTTCTCCTGACTTACTTAGCAGGCTTGCCTTAAAATCAATATTATTATTTAGCTCTTTAAATTTAAGATACAAAATAAAATCTGAGGCCTTGGCTGTCATATTAACGTCATTACCACCCTGATAAAACGGATCCAGTTCACGTTTCAGGATTTTTGAAACCACGTTTTTCATATCGCTGTCCTGGCTTTGCAGGGTATAGCGTTTCTGACGCAGAATATACTGTTCTGCCGAGGTGGTTACAGCTGACAGATATTCACCACTACCTTCAATTTCAAGCACCAGATTCAGATTTCTTTTTCTTGAGTAATTAGACATTCTGCGACTTGCCTGACGCATCAAATCATCAATTAAACGATCAAGCGAGGCAGACAGTACATCTGATGAATGTATATCTGAGAAATATCGCTTACCCTTGCTGTCGTGGAAATACAGCTCGTAGTTATTTTCTGCACTTTTCTTATCTTCAAAACTCACGCCATCAAGCATGGTTGAAAATAAACTTGAATTCGGATCGTAGGTTTTAGCAGCCGGTGACTTTTTAGTTTCTTCTGTACGTGTCTCATTAGTTGCACTGTTACAGGCAATCAATGTAGTTAGTACAACGCCTAAAATGGAAAACTTTACAATAGCACTCATCATTCCTAACCTTTAATTTCTATAAGACCATGTTTGTTAGCAAACTCGTTTAATAAACGTTTGTTATTTCTTGTTGTGGTAGTTTCAATTGCCTGTACCTGAAGTGTCTGGTCAAACGGCACAAACCGATACTGCTTTACAAACCCTTTGCTGTCTGTACTGAATTCATAGACATCAGAACCAGAGCGGCTAATCACAACTTTACTACCGCCATACTGACTGTCATTCGTACGCTTAACACTAAAACCGTTTACACCCTGGCCTATAACCAGATTAATCTTTCTGTCACTAGCACGGGTAATATGCATCCAGCTAGCCATGTACCATAATGACTCCCAGCCATAATAATCAATACCTTCAACTGAGCGTAACGTTGAGCCAATTTTTATCAGACCCTTCTTGTACTTATGCACCCATTCGCTGTCTACACGCCCCTGTACCCGCTCCTGTTTTTTTAGCTGAACCAGGCGTTTTTTTCCAGCGCCAAGAATACCAATATGCGATGTTGTTGCGCCTGACTTATTTTCAGGATCAACAATTCGTATCGGGCTTCTAGTAAACACCTGAATCAGGTTCTTTTTCTTACCGGTATATTTCATGTTGATATTTAAAACATCACTACCGGATTTTTTCTTTTCTGCATATTTCAAAAACAACTGATCTTTCTTGAATGCAAACTTACTAACCACAACCGGATGCTGTCTTTCCAGCTGTTCATATTTTTGTACATTACCGTTATAAATTCTTTGCAGTCGATAGCTTTCACCTGACGTCAGACTGATGGCTGTTACACCACGCTCGATGACTTCAAGGTTTATCAGTTTATTGCTATGACTTTCTGGTTTTGCTGAACCAGCACGCAAGACATTTGATGATTTTGCCGTCCAGCTCTTGCCATAAACCTGTTCGCCTGTCAGGGGGTTTGTTAGCTTATCAGCACCTGACGCCCCCTCCGACAAATACAGACCTTTAGTTGTTTTAATAAAAAATGAGCCTGATGGTCTGATACTAATCGCAGCTAAGGTATTATAGACATCCAGTTCGCCCAGCTTTTTGCGCTGATACTCAAGGCTGTGTACTCGTGATTTCAGTTCACTGATTTCACGATTTATTTCTTTTAATTCAGAATTAAGACCTTCAACATCGCCTGATGCTTCTTCACCGGGTTTCTGGCTCATCCGGACTTTATTTAATTCTGACGCAATGCGGTTTTTTTCATTCATTGATTTATTTAACGAGCCTCTGACTTCCTCTATATCATTTAAGATATCGTCAGCAAATTTAAGCTTATCCTGCTTTAATTCATTTCCCCATGTTCTGGGCTTCTGACCTGAATTTAAAAACTCACTGGGTCTTGCCAGTTTTTTAACGGCAAGCGTGTTGCCATTCCAGGCAATATCTAATGCACCACTACCCCCTCTGTAATTAAACGTTTTACTACCGTTTGAACCTTTCAGACTCAGGTCTGATGCACTGAATGTTCCGGCATTCACCATGAATGGGCTTAATACTAAAAAATAAAATAGTAAGCTGCGTATTTTAATCATTTATTGTTCTCCACTATCCCAGACACAACGAAAACCTATATTACTATATTTGTTATTATCTTGCGCAACAGCATTACGCCACTGCGGGTTATTAATAAATGGTTGTGCGCCATTAGTAAATGCACCCCCTTTTATAACTCTGTAAACCTTTTGTTTCTCCGGCATACCTTTTGGCTGCCACTGTGTTGATGTCCACTCCCATACATTACCTTCCATGCCATAGGCGCCATTAATACCGGGCCATGTCAGCTTCACATCATTTTTTTGCTGCTCAATACTATCCAGCCCCAGCTCATCAGCCATCTCTGCATCCGGACTGTTATAAACACAATTTAAAAACTGATCTCTGTCATTAGTAAGCCTGTTACTTGCACTAACCCAGTTACCTTTTTTTACCGGTGGATAACAACGCTGTTTTTTACCGCTACTAATAACGGCCGCAACAATCCATTCTGCCTCTGTCGGTAAACGCCCGTTATGTGCACGGCAAAAATCGTTTGCCGTCTGCCAACTAACTCGTGTAACGGGCAGTTCTTCTGCCAGTGAACACTCATAATCTGCGCTATTGTCTGCGCCTTCATCAGAAGCGGCTCCTTTCCTTCCTGCTAAGTTCTGTTTCCATTTAAGATACTCGGCGCAGGATGTTTCATATTTCTGTACATTAAACTGCCAGTTACCTATCAATTGCTTTTGATCAATTAAAAATTCTGCCGGCAGATTACGCTTCACAGAAAACGCTTCGGGCACTTTCTCAATATTAATTTTAATACTGATCTGCTCAGGCATCGGCCGGGCAATACTATTGCCCGCAGCTGCTGCCACACTGATCAAACTAACGGGCAACAAAGACCAGCGCATTATGAACTTTTTCTGCCAGCACTGACATTGACGTTTCACGTGCCTGTGACTGATCCATTCCTATTACATTATTTCGTTTTAATTTTATCTGCTTCACCCGCTGGTCTTTCATCTCCAGACCTGCATTTATTGATAACTGATTTAACTTCATATTAAGGCGCTGCGAGTAGATATCCTTACTCGTGACATTCAGATTCAGGCGACAATTCCCTTTTCTACCAACCCTGACGCCGCGCTTTCTTAGCTGTCTTCGTAACGGTCTTATCCAGTTCTCATCACCCTGTAGTGAGACAACAATATCTTTCAGTGGATTTGAAATTACCACCGGTACAATCTGCTCTATACACCGTTTTTTAAGAACACAGTTTTTGATATTGTTTTCCCATTTACCGCCGTAACTCAGGTAATCAAATACCCCTGATGTTTCACTGTAATGATCAAGTAACAGGTTATCTTTTGATGCGATGAGGTGAATATTTATTTTTTTATTAAACATTTCCTTAAAGATTACCGGCACTACGCCTTCATTTTTCATGCGTTCAGTTGGCATCTCAACAATACCCGATTTTACCAGCGGCAAACGGTGCGCCATATTTGGATAAACCACCTGCCAGTCCGCACCGGTATCCATCAGCACATATAAATTTGCATTCTGGTTTAATGCCACAAAAAATTTAATTTCATCTCTGACATTATAGTTTTCTTTGTTCAGCTTTAAAGAAACCGCCAGTACACCTTTTAAGGCAGTTTCTAGCTGCTTTAACAGGGGAGGTAAACGGTCATCTTTGCTCAACAGTGGCAAGGCCTGTAATGTATCAGCATGAATCTTTGCCACTTCGGTATCTTTTGCAATCAGTGCATTTTGCAGGCTTTCTATTTCCTGATCATAAATTTTCTGATTGCGTTTAATCTCTTTTTGAATATGTGCTTTCGACTCTGGTCTTAACACGATCAGGCAATAAGCCCGAAGATGACTGGCACCGAGTTTTTCAATCTCTGTTTTTTCCGGTTTAAGCCCAAACAATTTTAGACCTGCCTGCTCAGCTCTTTTTTCTGAAAAGCGAATATCTTTACTGCCATTGACACTGCCTATACTGACATTGGTTTCCACCTGTACATTAACACCAAAATATTTTGCAATATCTCGCATGGCATCACTGCATGCTTCATCCTCTGCACGCTGTTCTGATTTCACATCAGACACAAAATAAGTTTGTGAAACACCTTTGAAGTAAGGTTCCAGCTCGGCACCGGCAGGTCCATTAGACTGCGAATACCAGACCGGTGGTGCCGCCAATACCAGCTCAGATATAACTAACAATAAAAGTGTTATCGCTGTCTTCATTATTACCAACCTTGCTCTACCTGAAATTTAAACCAGCCCACATTCCACCACTGTATTTCTTCGCCTTTTGCCAAAATCGCAATGTCACCACGTTGCGACAGGATAATATTATGCACTTGCAATGGCTTTTGTTTATTCAAAACACCCAGTTTACGGCCTGTTGCAACCTCATAAACTGACAGACTATTTTCTGTTGCTGTCAGCACCAGCTTTCCACCCGGGAATAATGCCAGTGCCGTTGTCTTGCCGTCGATTGCAAACTTTCCATAACGCTCACCATTTTTGACTGAACGTACCATGACTTTGCCATCCTTTGCCTGGTATGCCACACGATAACTTTGCTGGTCGTAACTCACTGCCTTGACCTGCCCAAGATCAGTAAATGACAGTTTCTGTGCGCCCTCTGTCTGATTCCACATGCGAATGGCGTTATCCGAACCCGAACTGATCAGCATATCGGTATCCGCGCTGTAATTCAGATACCAGACCTTATTATTATGGCCCAACATGGCTGCTCTTGCCGGCTTTCCTGTGTTGATATCCCATATTTTAATACTCTGATCAGACGATGCAGAAGCCAGCAATTCTGCATCGATAAATACCAGACTACCGACATCATCCGTAAAACCAGAGAAATTACGGATCAGCTTAGCGGTTTTTGTATTCCATAATTTAATAACCCCGTCATTACCGCCAGATGCCAGATAGCGGCCGTCTTTACTCTCTGCTAGTGCATATATTGCATCATTATGGCCTTTAAATTTGAGAACTACCTCACTTGTTTGCGCATTCAGCTTCACCAGTGCGCCGTCTGAATTGGCCTCATAGACTGACTGCTTATCATGTGAGATTAACAATTTTGTTGCCAGCCGGTCGCCACTCATGATCAATGATGCACTGCTGGACTTGCTCATATAGGCGTGTGGGGTAAATCCTTTCTGGCCTATCAGCTGTTTTGTATAACGGTAACCCCAGTCATCATAGCGGGAACGGGAGACAGTAATCATCGGCTCGCTGACAAAATTATTCTCGTAGCGCAGTACCTTTATCGTTTTTGATTCATTCGTCACAGAATTAAGGTTCAGTGCCTTTTTGAATATCGACGGACGCGAACCGACTAAAATAGGGTCGGGTAATTCCATGCCGACGACTGATAATAATTTAGCCGTGCTGTCCAGATCAGATGCATACTGTCCCTTAGACCCGTCAGCAAGTTTTAA
>Ga0316207_10005386_pt1 | contig 10633 bp, 8 predicted proteins | sample 6weekpyrite_MG_FD_204943 | JGI IMG/M metagenome (GOLD analysis project Ga0316207, IMG submission 204943) | Microbial mat bacterial communities from mineral coupon in-situ incubated in ocean water Damariscotta River, Maine, United States -... | ecosystem: Environmental > Aquatic > Marine >...
CTTGATAACAAGAATCTGGCTTGGGATCTGCAGCCAGGAGAAGGTGCTTTTTACGGACCCAAAATAGAATTTTCTTTGAAGGATTGCCTTGATCGCGTGTGGCAATGCGGCACCATACAAGTGGACTTTTCCACCCCTGGAAGACTTGACGCGACTTATATTGCGGAAGATGGCAGCAAGCATGTTCCTGTTATGCTGCACCGAGCCATTTTGGGATCTTTGGAAAGATTTATCGGCATATTGATAGAGAATTATGCCGGTGCGTTTCCCACATGGCTGGCCCCTGTTCAAACCGTAATTGTCAATATTACTGACAAACAGGCGGAATATGTTAAAAAAGTGCAAGAAAAGCTGCAAAAACAGGGATTTCGAGTCAAATCCGACTTGAGAAATGAGAAGATCGGATTTAAAATTCGCGAGCACACTTTACAGCGTGTGCCGTACATAATTGTCGTTGGTGACAAAGAAGTGGCCAACGAATCTGTGGCCGTGAGAACGCGTAGCGGAGAAGACCTAGGATCAATGCCGATTGAGGCATTTATTGATCATTTGTCGTCCGATATTGCCAATCGCGGCAGAACTGCTTAGGAGGAAAACGCCATCGCTGCTGGCAAACGTGAAGTTCGATTAAATGAAGAAATTACAGTACCCAATGTCCGCTTAATCGATGCGGATGGAGAACAACAAGGTATTGTCGACATAGATGTTGCCCTTGGACAGGCAGAAGATGCCGAAATGGACTTGGTAGAAGTATCACCAAATGCTGAACCACCTGTTTGCCGAATTATGAATTACGGCAAATATGTCTTCGAGGAAAACAAGAAAAAGCAGCTGGCAAAGAAAAAGCAGAAGCAAACACAGGTTAAAGAAGTGAAATTTCGTCCTGGGACGGAAGAAGGTGATTATCAGGTGAAACTACGCAACCTGACTCGCTTTCTAAACGATGGTGACAAAGCCAAAATTACCTTACGTTTTCGTGGTCGTGAAATGGCCCATCAAGAGTTGGGTCGTAACCTGCTCATGAGGGTCGAAAAAGACTTGATCGAACTCGGAACTGTCGAACAATATCCTCGGATGGAAGGTCGACAAATGGTAATGGTGGTGGCGCCCAAAAGAAAGGGGTAGAACGGGTAAGCTCGGTGTGACTACACTGTGTAAATCAATACACAGCGCGGCCCCACATGATTAGAAACTAATTAATGAGTTTGAAATATCGAAAGATAACCTGCCTACCAAATTGAATCGCAAATAACTATTTGCAAATAGCGGAGTAAGCAGTAATGCCGAAAATGAAATCTTTATCTGGAGCGACTAAACGCTTCAAACGTACGAAGAAGGGTGCCATTAAGCGTGGTCAATCTCATCGTAGCCATATCTTGACTAAAAAGAGTACTAAGCGTAAGCGTCAACTGCGTTCACCTCAGTCTATTCATGAGTCTGATGTTGTATTAATTAATCGAATGATGCCTTACCGCTAAATCGATTCCGAATAAATCCAACAGATAAAAGGCAAATAAAATGGCTAGAGTAAAACGTGGTGTTCAAGCCAGAGCACGACACAAAAAAGTGTTAAAACTGGCAAAAGGTTATTCAGGTGCACGTAGTCGTGTATTTCGAGTAGCAAAGCAGGCAGTAACAAAAGCAGGTCAATACGCTTATCGTGACCGCCGTCAGAGAAAGCGTCAATTCCGTCGTTTATGGATTGCGCGTATCAATGCCGCGTCTCGTATGAATGGCATGTCATACAGCCGATTCATTAATGGTTTGAAAAAATCGAACGTTATGATTGACCGTAAAGTACTTGCTGATATTGCAGTGCATGACAAAGACGGATTTACACAAATCGTTGAAACAGCTAAAGCGGGCTTGTCAGCTTAAACTGTTTAATATTGCGGTACATTCGTAAAAAGGGGAAGGTTTAAATTGCCTTCCCCTTTTTTTATGTCGGCAAGCATATCTTTCAGTACTTGTTGAACGAGAATTTAAGCCGAACCTGCCGTCATGTCGGCTTTTTTTTTTAGAAAAGCTGAAAAATCAGCAATTAAATCATGCACAAGGTTTATTTTTAAGTAGAATGTAGTGTTTCTAAAATTTTTAATAAATAAAGTATTAAAGTAAAAAAATGACAATTGATATTGATAGCCTCGTGTCGCAAGCGACAACGGAAATAAAAAGTGCTGAAGATCCGAATGCCTTGGATCAAGTAAGGGTTCAATACTTAGGCAAAAAAGGTTCTTTAACCGAGCAACTTAAAGCCCTCAAAAATGTTCCTGCCGATCAGCGAAAAGTCGTGGGCCAAACAATAAACAAGGCTAAACAAAGCCTACAACAAAGTATTGAAGCACGAAAAAATGAATTACAAGATCTTGTCCTGCAAAAAAAGTTGGCGGAAGAAAGTATTGATATTACGCTTCCAGGAAGAGGTCGGCCTAATGGCGGGTTACATCCAATCACACAATCTATCCAAAGGATAGAATCGTTTTTTCATGCGCAAGGTTTTATAACAGCGGATGGTCCTGAAATCGAAGACGATTATCATAACTTTGAAGCGTTAAACATTCCCGATAATCATCCAGCTCGCGCTATGCAAGACACTTTTTATTTCGATCCTAAAACTTTGCTGCGTACACAAACATCCTCTGTGCAAATTCGGGTGATGGAAAATGATGAACCACCCTTTAGAATTATTTCATCAGGTCGTGTATATCGATGTGATTTTGATATCACACATACGCCGATGTTTCATCAAGTGGAAGGATTGCTTGTTGATGAAAACGTCAGTTTTGCCGACTTAAAAGGAACACTTGTCGCCTTTATGCGGGAGTTTTTTGAGGTAGAAGATTTACAATTACGCTTTCGACCATCTTATTTCCCTTTTACAGAGCCGTCGGCGGAAATTGATATCCAATGTGTAAGTTGCCGTGGTGAGGGTTGTCGTATTTGCAGTCAAACTGGCTGGCTAGAAGTGGGTGGTTGCGGTATGGTGCACCCACAAGTATTAAAAAATGTGGGTGTAGATAACGAAAAGTATGTGGGCTATGCGTTCGGCATGGGCGCAGATCGCTTGACCATGTTGCGATATGGGATCAATGATTTACGATTAATGTTTGAGAATGACTTACGTTTTTTATCTCAATTCAATTAAAAATTTAATAAATGTAATAGCGAATTAGAAAATGAAATTTAGTGAACAATGGTTACGTACTTGGGTTGACCCACAAATTGATACCGCAACTTTGGCTGAAAGCCTAACAATGGCAGGGTTAGAAGTTGATTCAATCGAATCTGCCGCACCGGATTTTGATAGTGTTGTTATTGGTGAAGTACTCTCGTTAGAAAAGCATCCAAATGCAGATAAGCTCAATATTTGTGAAGTTAATGTGGGTAACGCAAAACCGTTAAGTATAATTTGCGGTGCAAAAAATGTCGCAAAAGGTGTTAAGGTTCCAACGGCAATGGTTGGTGCTGAACTACCTGGCGGTATGAAAATCAAGAAAGCAAAATTGCGTGGGGTAGAATCTTTTGGAATGCTCTGCTCAAAGGCGGAACTCGGAATTGCAGAGTCGGCAGAAGGATTGATGTTGTTGTCAGACGATGCGCCCGTCGGAAAAAACATTAGAGAGTTTTTATCACTGGATGATCAAATTATTGAAGTAGACTTTACACCAAATCGTGGTGATTGTTTAAGTGTTGCCGGAATTTCACGAGAAATTGGCGTGCTAACGAACTCTGAAGTAAATGAGCCCAAATTCGAGGCGATCACTCACAGCATTCCAGATACGTTTGATATTGACGTTCAAGCTTCTTCTGATTGTCCCCGGTATATGGGGCGGGTCATTAAAGGAATAAACCCAAAAGCTGAGTCACCTTTGTGGTTGCAGGAACATCTGCGCAGAGCGGGATTGAGAAGTTTAAGTCCGACCGTGGACGTAACGAATTACGTATTGCTCGAACTAGGGCAACCCATGCACGCGTTTGATTTAAATAAATTAGACGAAAAAATTGTTGTTAGAGCCGCAAATAAACAAGAGAAATTAAAGTTACTTGATGACTCTGAAATTGAGCTGGACGAGAATGTGTTAGTTATTGCGGATAAAGCTAAAGCGGTAGCGTTTGCGGGCGTTATGGGTGGCTTGGATTCTTCTGTGACGGACGAAACACAAGATATTTTTCTTGAATGTGCTTTTTTTCAGCCAGATACGGTTCGAGGGAAGGCGCGCCAATTTGGAATGCAAACGGATTCTTCTTATCGGTTTGAGCGAGGAGTGAGTTTTCAAATCCAGCATAAGGCGATGGAAAGAGCCACTCAGTTAATTCTCTCCATTGCTGGTGGCGAAGCAGGGCCTGTCACTGAAGTTTGTTCTGAAGAGGAGTTTCCCACGCGTAATACCATCGAGTTTCGACATGCACGAGTGGAACGGGTATTGGGTTTAGAAATTTCCTCGGATACGATTGAAAATATTTTGACACGTTTAGGTATGCAATGGACGAAAATCGCTGCCGGTTGGCAAGTTGTTGCGCCAGATTATCGTTTTGATATCGAAATTGAAGCCGATTTAATTGAAGAAATCGGTCGAGTTTACGGTTATAACAATTTACCTGTTTCGATGCCTGCCGCGCAATTGCAATTTGTTAAGGCACCGGAAACAAAAATAACCCGTAGCCAAATTAGGACGGTTTTAGTCGACAGCGCCTATCAAGAAGCGATTACTTACAGCTTTGTTGATCCTGATATACAGCAACTACTGGCTCCGAAATTGGATCCCATTAAGTTATCCAATCCAATTTCCGCTGAAATGTCAGTGATGAGGACATCACTATGGCCAAGCTTGTTAAAAACAGCTCAACATAACCAGGCACGCCAACAAAGCCGTATTCGTCTATTTGAAATTGGTAAACGATTTTTAAAATGTGACGGGAAAATACGACAAGAAACGGTCATTTCGGGATTGGTAACGGGGGATCTTGTCGCCAATCAATGGGGAGAGTCATCTCGAAAAGTGGATTTTTTTGATGTTAAACATGATGTAGAAAATATTTTACGTCTCAGTAAGCAATCGGAAAAGTACCGTTGGTTGAAAGCCGAGAACACCGCGTTACATCCGGGGCAATCCGCCGAAATTGTCAGTGATAGTGGACATGTTGGCTGGATTGGCGCACTTCATCCGGAAAAACAAAGACATTTAGGGCTCAATTCAACTGTATTCTTGTTTGAACTGTCCTATACTGATCTGGATGAGGCGAGTTTGCCTCACTTCAAATCAATATCAAAATTTCCCGCGAACAAGCGCGATTTAGCACTTGTCGTTAAAGAAGAGGTTGAGGCCGGTACAGTATTTGCCGTTGTTACTGAAGCAGGTGGTAGTCGCTTGCAACTTGTGGAAATCTTTGATATTTATCGTGGTAAGGGAGTTGCTGAAGGTCATAAAAGCCTCGCACTATCTCTCACGATTCAGGATGATGCTCAAACATTAAATGATGTTGAGGTTGATGCCATCATTCAGAAAATCTTAATTTCGCTACAAGAGTCGATTGGTGCAACTTTAAGAGAGTGATCTATGGCATTAACAAAAGCGGATATGGCGGAACGTTTGTTCGAAGAGTTAGGCTTAAATAAGCGCGAAGCAAAAGATTTGGTTGACATATTTTTTGAGGAAGTACGATCTGCATTGGAAGCAGGAACAGATGTGAAACTGTCAGGATTTGGCAATTTTACTCTGCGGGACAAAACACAGCGTCCAGGTCGAAATCCAAAAACAGGGGAAGAAATTCCTATCACAGCGCGTCGCGTTGTCACGTTTAGGCCTGGGCAAAAACTTAAAGCAAGAGTAGAAGCCTATGCTGACAGCCAACAGCAGTCACAAGAGCAAAGTTGAACTTCCACCAATACCGGGTAAACGTTATTTCAGTATTGGTGAAGTTAGTGATTTGTGTGCAGTTAAACCACATGTTTTGCGATATTGGGAACAAGAATTCCCCCAATTGAAGCCTGCAAAACGTCGTGGTAATCGTCGTTACTACCAGCAACATGATGTGCTGGTAATCAGAGAAATTCGTGATTTGTTATATGATCAGGGATTCACTATCGGTGGTGCGCGGCAAAAGCTGTCTTCCCCACCACCAAAACCCGACCCGGTATCATCTATTTCCCAAGCAACTCCTAGTCAGCGAGATAAAGCGTTAGTTTCTGAACTGTGTCAGGAATTAGAAGATTTATTGCACGTACTTAGCTAATTTTTAACCTGTTTGATAATATTCAATTCGTTTTTAGTCATAAAAAAATTTGTTGGTCTGGTGCAATCCTGTATAATTCCGCGCTCAGTCGGGATGTAGCGCAGCCTGGTAGCGCACCACAATGGGGTTGTGGGGGTCGGAGGTTCGAATCCTCTCATCCCGACCAATTTTCTTAGTAAAAAATTCATTTTCCGGCCATTTGGCCTTTCATGACCCACTGCTCTCCAAGCGGTACTCAACCTTTCTTTCGAAAGGTCGTTTGCGCCGGAAGCGCCATCGTTCACCCCCCCTCAAGTTATATATTCGTTCCATGACTCGTTTTGATGTTTTTTCCCCGAGATATTTTTGATCCGGGCTACTTTTTAGCTGGTCTACTTTTTATCTGGGCTACTTTTTATTTGAGCTTTTTCAGAATTAATGACCTTCATACATTTTGTCAATTTCATGTTCAAAATGCGTTAACAGAGTCGCTCGACGCATTTTAAGTGAGGCAGTCAGTAAGAAATTTGCATCGGTCCAAGGTTCGAGTGAAAGAGTAACGCGACGTACTTGTGCGTAACCAGGAAAATCACAGAGGCAATCACAGATCAGTGAAAGAATTTTTTCTATCACTTCGGGGTTGCGTAAGTTATTTGGCTCTTTGTCATCCAGGGATAATTCGGCTGCTAAGTTTTTCCATTGTTCAGGTTCAAGTACGACCACAGCAGTGAGAAAGGGTTTGCCTTCGCCTATAACCATTGCTTGTTCAAACAGTGGGTGTAAACAAATTGCCATTTCCATATCGACAGGCGGTACTTTCTCCCCATTAGACAATACGAGTATTTCTTTTATACGGCCGGTTATATATATGTGGTCTTTCTCAATCCGAGCAAGATCCCCTGTCTTTAACCAACCGTCGTCGGTAAATATCTCTTTGGTTGCTTCTTCATTTTTCCAGTACCCCATCATCAAACTATCGCTTTTACTGAGCAATTCGTTTTTATCGGTAAGTTTTACATTAATTCCGGGTAGAGCAATTCCGATACTGGCCGGAAAATCTGATTTAAACGTGTTTACGCTGATGACTGGACTGGTCTCAGTAAGTCCGTAACCTTGTAATATGCGGAGTCCTAATGCAATAAATTGTCGGCTGACTTTTTGAGGCAAAGGAGCACCTCCGCTGATGGTAAACCGCAATCGCCCTCCCAATTTTGCTAAAACTTTTTTTGCGACAATTTTATTGAGTATGGGCCACAGAAAAGACATGCTGGGCTTTGCGCCTCGTCCTTGTTCAAATTCAAATTTTTCCCAACCGATTTTGGTGGTCAAAAGAAAGAGTTTTTTCGCGATAGGAGATTTGTGTTCAAGCTGCTGAATAATTTTAGAGTAAACTCGTTCATAAATGCGCGGTACGGATATAAGAATGGTGGGTTTTATTGTCAATAAATCTTCCGCAAGATGCGGGACAGAGCGGGCAAATGCAACGCTGCTTCCTGCCATTAATGCCAAGTAATATCCAATGGTTCGTTCTAGTGTATGTGAGAGGGGTAAAAAAGATAAAAATAAATCTTCCTTATAGACGTCGACGGCTCCCAGCCCGCAATATGCGTTGTTAATAATATTCCAATGACTTAACATCACGCCTTTTGGACGACCGGTGGTACCTGAAGTGTATACAATGGTCGCTAAAGCATGTGAATCTAGCGTATTGTCAATATCGACCAATGTTGTATTTGTAGATTCGGCGAGCCATGCATCAGCTTGTTGATTGACAAGGTTTGACCCACTGGTTTCCGCGTCGACATTTAATTCATCCAAACTAATAATAATTGGAAGTGAGTTGAATTCATGTTTTGCATCACAGATGATTTTCCACTGATCTTTGTTTTCTATTAGTATGAGTTTGACTTCGGCTTCGTTAACGATATGAGCTACATTATCTGCACGATCATTAGGATAAAGTGGGACACTGATAATTCCTTCGGCTGCACAAGCTTGTTCCAAAAAAATCCACTCGGGGCAATTTCTCGTCATCAGACTAACGGAATCACCCGGATTAATTTGGGAATGTTTAAGGGCTTTACGCCACTGATTGATTTTTTCTAGTGATTCAGCCCAAGTGTAGGAACGCCACTGTGATTGTTTAAAGTCATAGTATTGGTATGCTAATTTTTCTGGGTCTCGTTGGCATCGAATCTTAAAAAGTCCATGCAACGTTTTTGCTTCAATCGGTGAAATTACATCCAGGGTTGAATTGTCCATTATGAATAACCTTGACTATTTAAGTGGCTGCTAGTTAACTAACTGTATCAGTTTATTAGTTTGTAAAATAAAGGTACATATCATTTACAATCTTTTATAATATTTCCGCAGAGTAGTTTTCTGCTATTCAAACTTAATTTGCAACTTATTCTTGGTTTCGCTTTCAAATAACAATAATAAATGCATGCCTTTTCCCTCTGATCTATGAATTTTTAGCCCAGTATTGTGCCAAATGGGGTAAAATTCGCCACTGCTTGTTCTAAATTAAGCCGTATTTGCATTGTTATGTCACCGTAATAACTGACATAAGTGATTAGATGGTTCGGCGTGTACATTGCTTATGAATACTCAATAATTAGATGAATAAAGTTTTATTAGTTATTGAAAGATAATTGTAAGTGTTCATGCAATCCCCTATAGTGAAAACGACTTCTAACATTGTAAATATGAAGATTGTAGATATTTTCGTACAGGCGAGTGCGCCATTTGCTGTAAAACACCAAAATCAGCCACTGTTGTTGAGTAATTCGCTCGTTTGCTTAAATGTTAAATACTTTTTTGATAAACAGGCGAAGGTCCTTAGTTAATGTCAGAACACGCTGTGTCGCCCATCAAGACAAAAAAGATCTGCTTCATTGATGATAGCAAGACTTCCGCGTTTGTGACGAAGAAAATGTTAACGCAGTATAACTACTCGGTTGATCATTTTCCCGATGCTGAGAGCGCGTTAGAGTCTTTAATGGAAAAGGACTATGCGCTTATCATCACAGATTTAATGATTTCCTCGACGGGTGGCGTCAATGGGGATGACTTAATTCGATTAATAAGACAAAGTGGTCATCCCTCTAAATCAATCATTCCCATCATAGTGGTGACAGGTGCAGGTGATCAGGAAGCGCTAGCGTCTTTATTTGCCGAGGGTGCAAATTCTGTTTTACAAAAACCATTGGAAGGGAAAGTATTGCATGAGACCATTCAATCCCTTATTGCTGACGAAGAAGATTTTACGCACGTAGAAGAAATAGAGAATTCGACACAAGCCCAAAATGAAGTGTTAGCTGATACATTATTTACTAATCCTCAGGTCGCGAATAAGGAGGTTTCTAGTACTAATGAGAACAAAAGTCCGAAGGAAGGACTGGATTCACATGAGGATAATCAAAATGAATCGGTTGGTGCTTCGATAGAATCTTTACTATCTACATCAACTGAAGATTATGCCACTGATTCCAGTATTGAGAAATCAGAACCCAAAGAGGATTTAATTCAAAACCGGAAACCGGTTGTCGAGAAAACCTCGGCATCGTCTTTGACAGCGTCTGAAATTCCTGTACTCACGAGTATTGCAAAAAAAACAAGATCACGAGAAAAACAGCCCACCCAAGATAGTATTCATTCCGCCAAACCGTCAAGTAATAAACCGACGCTGGATGACATTGGTAGCGAAATTGAGAATTTGTTAAAGGAAGATCAAGAGGAAAAAAAATCGCCAGAAAATGCTCCTGTAGCATCTGTTGTCACTGGCGCAGCGTTGGGAAATGCACCTAATAAAGAACCATTAGCAAAACACGAAGCAACATTAAGTAAGACAAAAAAATCAGCAGATGTTTCCATCGAAAGCCCTGATACAGTGTCGTCTACATCAACAAAGCCTCTTCCGTCTTCGAATGAAAATGATGATGACAACCCTTTACTCGCATTGCTCGATCACCTTGATGATCCAATGGCTGATGGAATTCAGAAGAAATTCCGCACTCCGTTGAGCTTTTCGTTTAATCCTTTTAGCTCTGGCTTACCCCTTTCAAAATTATTTTTAGGACTTGTCTTTCTTGTGGTCATCGTTCCTGCTATTAGCTTTCTGGTTCTGACCCAAAAAGTAGTAGAAGTAAAAACAATGAACGTCGAAGTAGGACCAATTCACACACAAATTTCATTATCTGGACGTGTTGAAAGTAAACGGCGCATAAAAGTATCTGCTCGAGAAGCCGGACAGTTAGTGTCCGTGAGTGTTAAAGAGGGTGACAATGTTGCCAAGAAAAAAACATTAGCGCAGTTAGATGACAGTGAGGCCAAAAGTAATATTAAGCGAGCACAAGCGCGGTTATTAAGTATCGAAGAAGAGGTTGCATCTACAAATAAAACTCAAGAGCGCTTACAG
>Ga0316207_10005387_pt1 | contig 10628 bp, 7 predicted proteins | sample 6weekpyrite_MG_FD_204943 | JGI IMG/M metagenome (GOLD analysis project Ga0316207, IMG submission 204943) | Microbial mat bacterial communities from mineral coupon in-situ incubated in ocean water Damariscotta River, Maine, United States -... | ecosystem: Environmental > Aquatic > Marine >...
GGGATGCAACACGTGAATTAAAACAGGCTATTTTAAGCAAAGTAAAATAGAGACTGTTATTTCCTGAAAAAGGCCCGTCTAATCAATGATTAGCCGGGCCTTTTTTGTTGGTCTGGAAAACGCTCTGGAAAAATCTCACTATTAACGAAATCCTGCTCATCAATAATGAGGATGTCAGGTTTTAATCGCTCAAGTTCTGCAATAAAGATACCTGATACTTTCTGATTTGATAACACAGAATTTTCATATAACTTACTTGAATTATAACCACAACTCGGTGAGCCTTTTTTAGTAATGACAACCGAAAGGCCCTGATTCTCTGCGATAAATTTTCTGGCATAATGTTTGAGCTGCTCAGTGTAATCAATACGGTTATCTTTGATTTGACGGGCAAAAATGTCGCCGTTAACTTTGTCCAGTCGCATAGGCAAACGCGGTACTGGCAAACCAATAGCAAGCTCCGGACAATATGGAATAATTTCATACTGCTCTGTATTTAGCTCAGATATTTTTTCACAGCACTTAGCTGTACCGTCATATCTGACCTTATCACCAAGCAAACAGCGACTAACCGCAATCGTTGTTTTCATCGTTTGCTATTCTCATATTCAAGTTCTCTACTTTCTTATTTTTTCCTGCTTCTGATCAAAAAACATAATAGTCGGTTTATCAAATACGCTTGATGAATATAGCGGCACTATCATGAATTAGTTATCAGTCTTAATTTTCCAGCTCTGGAAATCAGGATATTTTTTATAAGCTTTGGTGCTTATATACTCTAGCACTCGCCCTAACCGGTTTACCCAAACTACCGAATCAATGCGAATAATTTCTTTACCGGCTTCGTCAAAAAAAATGATGGTTGGTGAATAATTTAAATCCAATTCTTTTGCCCATTGACTGACTGTCAGTTTTTTACCTGCCGGCGTTATAACCGGACCTGAACTATTGAATTCAAGTTGAATAACATCCATATCCTGGAGAGAGTTTTTAACGCGATCATCTTGTAGCGGCATTGCATGTAAAATGTCACAGGCATGACAGAATTTTTTTTCAAAGAAAACAGCCAGAGGCCTTTCAGAAGAAAAGTACTTCCGGTTTAAATTAAAGGGAGGTTTATCAAAATAAGGTTCCTCATTCAAAAATTCATTACCGTTGGTATCCAGAGATTCTTCAGCCTGGGCCAGATAGTCTGAATATGAAATCGACTTATAGTGATTACCCGCAACATATTCTAACGCCGCCATAAACCGATAGGGATTCTGGTATCCCGTTAGACGCAGTACTTTCTTTTCATCGAGGTTATAAAATAACAGTGATGGTGTGAAGTTTGTTTTCATTTTTAATGAATATTGTTTTTCATCGAAAACAAAACCATCAAAATCGGTAATGCTTTTAATACCTTTTGTATCAATGGCCACAACATCAAAGTGTTTCTGAGTATAAAACCTGATATCATCCCTGCCCCAGTTTTTTTCAATCAGTGCTTTGCAGTAAGGACAATCTTTCCGTCCAAAATACAATATAAGCCCTTTTTTCTTTGCCTCAGCTGCTTCTGTAATGTCATCTTTTAAATCTAAAAAGCTTAACTTAAACCATTCAGGTAGTTTAACTTCCTGTGTCAATGTTTCATCAGAAAAAACAATATTTTCTGAATAAGCAGTAACAGGAAGGTAACTAAGAATAACCAGCAGTAAATAATGCATTCTCATCAAAGGACAGTTAATCATGTATTAGTAATATTTAAGTTTAATGTTTTTCAACTCATTAGAATTTGTCTGAGGTCAAAGTTGATTCAAATACCCTGACAAACAGACCACATTGCAGATTATGATATAATAGCGTTTTAAGCTGAAAATGTGGCAAAAATGACAAAAATCGTACAAAACTCTGTTGTTTCTCTTGATTATACACTGACAAATGATGCCGGAGATATACTCGATAAGTCTGAAAATGGTCAGTTTATGTATCTACATGGCTCTAATAACATTATCCCTGGCCTGGAAAATGCACTGGCCGATAAATCATTAAATGATGAGTTTAAAGTCACTATAGAACCCTCAGATGCCTATGGTGAAAAGGATGATGCCAAGCGACAGACTGTTGGTCGTGAAATGTTTGAAGCAGATAGTCCGATTGAAGTAGGTGTTCAGTTCCACGCTCAAAGCCCTGAAGGCGAGATGCTGGTTATAACCGTTGTCGATATTAATGGCGATGAAATTACCATTGATGGCAACCACCCGTTAGCCGGTGAGCGCTTACATTTTGAGATAAAAGTTAGCGGTGTACGTGATGCCACTGAAGAAGAAGTATCACACGGTCATGTACATGGACCAGGTGGACACCAGCACTAAGCAGTCACACATCACCGGGCATTACGATCCCCCCCTGATGCCCGCTCTATTTTAGCTGACAGATATAATGGATATAACGCCCCATCATATTGAATGGCGGCTGATGCGCATAAATAGATTCCAATTCCAGTATATCTTCAAGCGAGCGATTTTCCTTTAAGTCTTTGTTCAAATAGTCGTATAAAACACGAATACCCGTTTTTTTCTGTACATCAAATTCTGATTTAAGCAACCAACGCTCCACCTCTTCAGGATTAAGCGGATTTGTCGGCGTTAATCCCCCCGGATGTCCTTTGAAGTCCTGTTTCAGGACTTTTCTGAAATTACCTTTGAGCAGATTATAAAAAATAATTGAATTCACGTTATAAAACATTAACGACAAATAACCGTCCTTCTTAAGATACTTTTTTAATACCGGAATAATTGCTTCAGGATCATCCAGCCACTCCAGTACAGCATGGAACACGATTAAATCGTATTTCTTGTTGTGCTCATCTCCCAGTTCCTGCAAAGACGAATGTAAATACTGCACATTATCTGCAACTGAAGGCAACGCCTCTCTAGCCTGAGTTAATAAATCAGAAGAAATATCGCAGAGTGTGAATTGATGCTGAGGCTGGTACAAGCCAGTAGAGACCTGTCCCATACCACAACCAGCATCCAGTATATTAAGTGCTTTGTCCTGCTTCAGAATCGGGATATTATTATCGATATCATCAAGTACCAGATGTAAGCGTATTTTGCCTTTAGGAGTATTATAAATATTCCTTTTAAAACGCTTACTGTGTTTATCGAAATTAGTATCTTGAGACATATAACACCTGTGTATAGTATCGTCTATTATAAAGGTATTAGGTATTAATCGCATTACTATGCCAATAACAACAGACTGGCATCAAACAGGTAGCAAACGGATAGTATGAAACCATTAAGCAGAAGACAGCTGGAAAGCAGCCCTCGAAACTACAGCACCGAATTTACCACAACTGCCGAGCTGGAAAGCCTTAATGATGTGTTGGGTCAGGAACGGGCACTGAAAGCACTTGATTTTGCCATCGGCGTAAAACATCAGGGTTACAACCTGTATGTAATGGGCCCACCTGGTCTAAGTAAACACGCCATTATTAAAGATGTATTGAACAAAATTGCCAGCGGCAGGCCAACGCCTTCAGACTGGTGTTACACACACAATTTTGAAACGGATCACCGTCCACAAATCTTAGAATTACCGGCCGGACGTGGCAGAAAGTTTCATAAGAACATGAACACCCTGATTACTGAACTTGGAAAGTCTATCCCGGCAGCATTTGAGACCAATGAATACCGTGAAAGAATTCAGCTAATTGAAAGAGAAGCATCAACAAAGCAATCCGACCTGATTAAAAAATATAAAAAACTGGCCCGTGCAGACTCTATCTTATTAGAAGAAACCCCCAGTGGTTTTACACTCAGTCCAATTGTCGATGATAAAGCCCTGTCACTGGAAGAATTTAATTTATTGTCACCTGACCTGCAGGAATCATTTAATGAAAAAACCGGAATACTACAGGAACAATTAGAGTTTATCATTCCACAATTAAACCAGATCAGCCGCGATTCAAACGAAAAAATAAAATCAATGAATCGTGATGTGGCACTGTATGCAACCGGCCATTTAATCAAAGATTTAATTGGTCGCTATGGTGATATAAACAGCGTTGTTAATTACCTTGAAAATGTGCAAAAAGATGTACTCGACCACCTTCAGGATTTTGCAAAGTTTGAAGATGAACTCAGTGCCGGTGAAACAGCAACCATCAAAGATAATTCTCTAGAACGCTATAAAATAAATTTACTTGTCGATAACTCAGAACTTGAAGGTGCGCCAGTCATCTATCTTGATAACCCTACCTACCACAATCTGGTAGGCAGAATTGAATATGACAGTTTTATGGGCTCTATCAGCACTGACTTTACTCTGATAAAACCCGGCGCCATTCATCAGGCCAATGGTGGCTATCTCATTATTGATGCAGAGAAGCTACTGGTACAGCCGTTCGCATGGGAAGCATTAAAACGCACACTTTATGCCCATATGCTGCGTATAGAATCAATGGAACAAATGCTGAGTACTGACACGGCTAAAAGCCTTGAACCGGCACCTATCCCTATTGATATTAAAATTATTATAATTGGTGACCGCCAGCTCTATTATGAATTACACCAGCTTGATCCTGACTTTTCTGAACTCTTTAAGGTAGAGGCCGACTTTGATGAAGAGATCAGTCACAATGCGGAAAATAATTTTTTATATGCAAGACTTCTGGCAACACGCTGTAGGAAACTAAACCTTCAGGAAATTGAAAAAGAAGCTGTCAATAAAATCCTTCAATACAGCTCACGCCTTGCGGGAGACAGCGAGAAGCTATCAACTAAACTCCGGTCGATTACTGAATTGCTTATCGAAGCTGATTATTGGGCAAAGAAATCATCACATGAATTTATTACAAATGATGATGTCAATGATGCAATAAAAGCTCAGACATTGCGCATTTCTAGAATTCAAAATTTGATTCAGGAAGATATAAACCGCGGTACTATTTTAATCAATACAAATGGCAAGCAAACCGGTCAGGTGAACGGTCTTTCGGTTTTTGATATTGGTAAATATGGCTTTGGCCAGCCCTCTTGTATCACTGCAACTGTTAGACTAGGCAATGGACAGATTATCAACATTGAACGTGAAGTTGACCTTAGCGGATCAATTCATGATAAAGGCGTATTAATTCTTTCAGCCTTATTAGCAAATCGTTACGGAAAAAATCTACCGCTATCTTTTTCAGCCAGTCTTGCATTTGAACAGTCTTATGGCCGAATAGATGGAGACAGCGCATCAGTTGCTGAGTACTGCGCCCTGATCTCGGCGCTGATAGACTTACCAATAAATCAGGGATTTGCTGTTACTGGCTCTCTTAATCAACAAGGCAAGGTTCAGGCCATTGGTGGCGTTAATGAAAAAATCGAAGGTTTTTTTGAAATATGTAAGATACGAGGCTTAACAGGCGAACAAGGCTGTATCATCCCTGCAATTAACCAAAAAAACTTACTGCTTAATAATGAAGTATTAAACGCAGTAGAAGAAGGCAAGTTTCATATATACATCATAGATCATGTCGATGAAGCTTTAGAAATTTTAACGGGACTAAAGCCAGGCCAACAACTCGAGAACGGTGAATTCGAAAGAAAAACAATCAATGACATGGTTAATAAGCAGTTAGTCAAAATGGCTGACTGTTCAAGACAATTTCTGCAGCCAATCAATACACAGCCTGATTCAGACAATTAACTCGCTAGCGGAGTACGTATATCAATCATGTTCATAATAAAGAGCGCGAGTGATAAAGTCATAATCATTAATATTATCTTGAGCGACATAAATACTAAAAGCAGGCTGGCATAGAACCCGTGAATTAATATTCATTTGCTTAAACATTCAACTGCCTGGTAACAGCATCTATCAATTCTTCCGCAGTGTAAGGCTTATGTAGTATCCGGTTAGTTAATTCGATATGTTCTGGTTTTTTTGATATTGACCTAATATAACCACTTGCTAAAACTATCTTAACTCCAGGAAAATTATCTCTTATCATCGTAGCCAGCTCATATCCATCTATATCCGGCATAATGACGTCTGATAAAACCAGATCAACTGAATTACTTCCAAGATATTGCAAAGCCTCTTTTGCACTATTAACTACAGAAACTTTATAACCATTATCTTTGAGAATATGTGCAGCCAGATCTGCTAAAGCAAGTTCATCATCAACTACAAGAACCCTCTGCCCATGCCCTGTCGTTCTGACTACTGCAGCAGCAGAATCTTCATCCTCTTCTGCTTCAGATTTATAGCGTTTAAAATACAGATAAAAAGTACTGCCCCTACCCGGTTCTGAATCAATTTCTATATGCCCTTCAGAACGCTTAATAAAACCGAACACCTGACTAAGCCCCAGACCCGAACCTTTTTCACCTTTAGTGGTAAAAAACGGATCAAATAACTGATCTTGTATAGATTCATCCATTCCGCACCCAGTATCTGAAATGGCTATCTTGACGTAATCACCGGTATGCAGATTCCTTACACTTGCTTCATAAAAAGGCAGAGTAACATTTTCACTACTAATAATCAGTTCACCACCATCAGGCATCGCATGCATTGCATTGATACACATATTAAGAATAGAATCCTGAAAATCACTGCTATCGATCCATACGTTCCATAACATCGGATCAAGATTATATTTAATCTCAATCATTGCCGTTAAAGTTTTCTGTAGCATATTATAATCGGCTGTAAGCAAATTATTAATATTGACCACACTTGCACTTGGACTCTGCGTTTTTGTAAATGCTAAAAGTTTCTTTGTAAGATTTGCTCCGCGCCTGCCTGCTTTCATTATTTCATCAGAAAAAACTCTTAATTTCTCATCTTGTATGGATATCGATAATAATTCAGCATAACCAATAACAACGCCCAGTAAATTATTATAGTCATGTGCAATACCACCGGTCAGTTTACCCAGTGCATCCAGTCTCTGAGATTGTCTTAACTGTGTTTCCTGATTACGCATCACAGTAATATCTTTACTGATTTTTATATAACCGAGAATATCACCATTCTCTTTGGCAAAAGTGGTATATACATTGTCAAATATACGCTGTTTACCATTACCGTCAGTAATAGCTTCTTCTAAATTGACTTGTTGTTTAGTCCGGGCAATCTCTTCTTCTATTTTTTTTATTTCTGAAGCTTGTGCATCAGAAAAGATATCTGCATCTGTTTTATTCAACATTTGCCCAGATGTTAACCCAATTTCATTATTAAAAGATTTATTGGAACCTAAAAAACAGCCATTACTATCTTTATAATAAATCTGATCAGGAATAGCATCGATAATTGATTTTAATAATAACTTTTCCCTTTCAAACTTTTCCTTTTCTTCCTGAAGTTTAATACTTGCCTGCTTGAACTCTGTAATATCTCTTGCAAGACCTTCAACCGCTGTTACATTTCCATTAGAATCCTTAACGGATGACTCAGTTACCTCCATCAAACGCCTACGACCATCTTTATGAAAGACCTCAACTTCATAACAACTGATTGCATCACCTGACAATATCTGCCCGGTTAATTCAACAGCCTTTTCATTGATAGGATTATCAGTAAAGAAAGCATCATAATTATCCTGCATATATTCTTCACTGCTGTAACCTAATACATCGGTAATTGAAGGACTAATATATGTAAAAACACCTTCTATATTATGTGAATAAAATATATATTCGGTACGTAAATTATCAATGAGGTTTGATATTTTATCTTCACTGGCTATCAGCGCCTCATGCGCCTCATGGATTTTCGTTTCTCGCTCATTAAGCGTAATCAGCATTTTATTAAAATCCTGAGCCAGATCTTCCAGCTCATCATAACGATTTAATTCGCAGCTAACATCACGTGAACCATTCGAAATCGCATCAATAGCATATTTAAGTTTTCTTATTCCTTTACTCAGGCCATTAGCCATAATCCAGGCAAATAAAACACCAACCACTATGGCAATGATGGTATATAACAGACCATTTTTAGTAACAAGAGAGAGGTTATTAGCCATAGATTTTCGACTAACACCCACCCTTGCCCAGCCAATTATTTTATCATTGACAATAACAGGAGATGCAACATCAATCAGACTCGATGATTCATGAATTATTTTTACATCATCACTACCATCAAAAATTTTGTGACTAATTTCATCATCAATGTACATTCCTGTTTTACTTCTGTCAGAGTAACCCAACACTTTCCCATGCAGATCAATAAACATGGCATATTTCAGATCAGGATAATTGGTTTGTGAACTGATAATTTCTTCAATTCCCACCAGATCATTTGCCAATACCCAGGATGACCCGTTTGTTGCCAATGTAGCAGCAAGACCAACAGCCTGTTGATGATTCTGAGACAACATAAATTCACGCTGCCTGTCAACCAGATCAAAAACAAAAATAGTCATTAACACGGCATGAACTGCTGCGATACCAAAAATCAACTGGCGTGCTAATGATGAATAAATAATTCTATTAAAAAATGACAACATATGATTTGATTACTTCAAAGCCCTTACTTCTTTTGAGAATTTTTCTAAAAATTCTGTGACAGATAAATAAGTTGTATTATCTGCTGATTCAAATGCAGATAATTCCATTTTATCCAGCATTGCTTTACCTTCGGCTATTAAATGTAAATTAAATAATAACTCAGAAACTTTTTTAACCACATCTTCAGGCACATCCGGGCGTACGACTAAACCGTTATTAGGTAATGGATCTGTCTGCCATTTCACAGTCAAACTTTCTGCTATATCCGGTCTCTCTCTTGATAATGCAATCCACGGTAATGGCCAGGTAGCTGCTGCAGAAGAATGCTTTAAAAACACGTTCATAATAGAGGACTCTTGCGAACCTACATAACGGTTATCAATCTCAGTCATCACATCAACACCATGCGTCTGGATGTAATACTGCGGCATCATTGTTGCTGCCAGCGCCGTTGGTGCAGGATAACTGACAATCTTACCTTTAAGATCCTCAATCGTTTTAATACCACTATCTTTTCGAATAAGAATAATGCCTTTGAAATTATGATCATCAGACATTTTTCCAAAAATTTTATAACCCTTTTTTATTGCGTTAACGGTTTGAAAGGGATTAGGCAGTGCAAAATCAAACTTTTTTGCATATAACTTCTTATCATACGCAGCATAGTTTCTCGAAGCCTCAAGTTTAAAAGTTGCCCCTTTAATATTTTTTGACAAATACTCCATCAACGGATAAAAAACTTCATGCAGTCGTTGAGGGTTATGTAATGGATGCACACCAAAAATATATTCTTTCTCTGTAACAAGCGAGCCGGTATTACTAAAGGCGGGAGAATATGCTGGTTGTTCAGAGTCTGGTGAGCACGCAACCACAAACCAGAATAAAGCGACAATGAATAACTTTGACCTCATGATTACTGCTCCCTGTTAGTTTTATATAATAGTAGCTCATTTTTTAGGGCTTTTTTGCTCACCCTAACAACAGAGCTCTGCCTTTACTGAGCAAATACATGCAGTATGACTGATATGAAGAAAAAATTAACAAAATTATATAATAAATGTTTAATATAGTTAGCTATATTTAAAGCTCAAAATGTTAGAATAGAGTTTTAATCCAACTTTTATTTCTTATGTCATCAAGCGCACATCTTTTTTCTTATCGACAGTTCTGGGCCAAACGCTTTGGCACTGCACCTGTTTTGCCTATGTCTCGTGACGAGATGGATCAATTGGGCTGGGATTCCTGTGACATAATTTTAGTCACCGGTGATGCTTATATCGATCATCCCAGCTTTGGCATGGCTTTAATAGGCCGCCTGCTAGAGTCTCAGGGTTTCAGAGTGGGTATTATTTCGCAGCCAGACTGGCAGAATAAAGAGGCGTTTATGGCTTTAGGTAAGCCAAATCTGTTTTATGGTATTACCGCCGGCAATATGGACTCAATGGTTAACCGCTATACTTCGGACCGAAAAATCCGTAGCAATGATGCCTATACTGCTGAAGGTGCTGCTGGCAAACGCCCGGACCGCTCTGTCATTGTCTATGCTCAGCGCGCTAAAGAAGCCTATAAGGGTGTGCCAGTGATTATCGGCGGCATTGAAGCCAGCCTGCGCCGTATTGCTCACTATGATTACTGGTCTGAGAAAGTCAGACGCTCAGTATTGCCAGACTCTAAAGCCGATATGTTGTTATTTGGCAATGCTGAACGAGCCATCGTTGAGTTGGCTCATCGACTTGCTAATGGTGAAGCCGTTTCAGCGATCCGTGATATCGATGGCAGCGCCTATATGACGACCTCGGTACCTTCAGATTACACGATTCTAAACTCGACAGATGTTGATAAACCCGGCCGGATTGAAGCACATCCGGACCCTTATCAGGCCGAACCGGACTGTCAGAAAAATACAGAAGTGACACCTTCAAGCATCATCCGCTTTGAAAAGCATAAAAGTAAACTTGATCGCACCCGGACCGTCATTCGTTTACCCAGTTACGATCAGGTTGTTAAAGATAAAGTCACCTATGCCCATACCTCGCGAGTGTTTCATCTTGAAACCAATCCTGGTAATGCACGCGCCTTAATCCAGCAACATGGTAAACGCTTTGTCTGGCTTAACCCGCCACCGGAGCCCCTTTC
>Ga0316207_10005388_pt1 | contig 10627 bp, 7 predicted proteins | sample 6weekpyrite_MG_FD_204943 | JGI IMG/M metagenome (GOLD analysis project Ga0316207, IMG submission 204943) | Microbial mat bacterial communities from mineral coupon in-situ incubated in ocean water Damariscotta River, Maine, United States -... | ecosystem: Environmental > Aquatic > Marine >...
TTAATACCGGCAATTGCGTTTTATGTTCAATATCAGCAATCACTTGCTCAATTTCAGCTTGCGACTCAGTGGCGATTACAAACCACATATTAAAATGGTGATCACGGCGATAGTTATGGGCTATTTGCTCAAAGCTATTTACTTGTTCGGTGACGTGTTCAAAATCTTCTTCTGGTACAGCAAGAGCAGCTAATGTAAAAGCACCGCCAAGACAAGCAGCATCAAACATGGGGCCAAATCGGGTTAAAATTTTGCTTGCCCGAAGTGCCTGTAGATGGCGGATAATTTCTTGCTCATCAGTATTAATACCTTTAACGTTTAGCATTGCGGCAATTTCTGCAAAAGGGCGTTCACAAACGGGCAAACCTTTTTGCAGTAAGTTAATTAATGCTTTATCTAATACTAATAATTCGCTTACTTGTGTTGTTGCCGCTTTATCCATGAGCGGCCTCATTTTTCTCTGGTAAACTTTTGCTTTTAAGGTAACTCGCCCCTTTTTGTTTATAAGCTTTAAAGCTAAATAAAATATCTTTTTCTATTGTGGATAAAGATAACTGTTCGATTATCTCGTTAATTTGTTGTAGTACAAAGCTTTTATCTGTGCCGTGGATCATGCAAAATAAGTTATAAGGCCAATCAGGTAGGCGGCGAGGGCGACGATAACAAAGTGATACTTCTGGTCGTTGGGCAAGTTTTGCTGCGACAGTATCAACCTGTGCGCTGTCTATATTCCACACCACCATGGCATTGGCGTTAAAGCCTAATTTTCGATGTTTCACCACTAAACCAAAGCGGCGTATTAACCCCGTTTGTTGCCAAGTATCTATTTGAGTTAATACTTGCTGTTCACTTGTATCAATTACTTGGGCTATTTCTGCATAGGGTTGCAATACGTTTGGTAACCCTGTTTCTATTAATTTTCTTAGTTGTGCTTGCTGTATTTTAGTTAACGCAGTTTCATCTTCATTAATTGTCTCTATTAACTCTTTTTCGTTAACAGTTGGGCTACTTTTGCCAGTACAGTTAATACTAAAAGCGAGATCCAAATGATATGAGGCTTCCATCGGTAAAACGAGTACAGCTAAGCCGGTCAGTAATTCAATGCGCGTTAGCGTATCGTTAAGAGCAATAGGATCACTGGCGGTCACCACAAACCAGAGGTTGTAGTTAGTTTTATTTAAGTGAGAGCTACGGGCATAGTTATGATTTACCTGCTCAAACTGGTTCACAATACTGGCAATTTTATCCAGTTGTTTTTCATCAACCGCTAAAGCGGCTAAGGTGCTTGCACCGGCTTTTTTATGATCAAAAACGGGGCCAATACGTGAGGTTACACCTATATTGTCTAGATCATTTAAAGCGATAAATATGTCTTGCTCAGATATACGTTGTTGCACTGTACTGAGCTTTTTTGCGATATCAGCATAAGGATTAGGACATAATGGAAAGCCTTTTTGAAAATTATTGATGATATCTTGCTGTAGCTGGCTAATTCTCATGGTTATAACCCAATTTGATGAGCACGATTGGTGAAAAATATACCGCTCGGACTTTTTGATTTTAAGGTTTTTAACAAGGTTTGCGTTTGGGTGTCATAAACTTGTACTTCATTATTATCACGTACTGACAGCCACACGTGCTCCCCTCGAGGGGTAAACTCCATGTGTAATACGGCAGGGCCTGGTTTTAATGTGTTAACTAACTCGAAGGTTTCAGTATTAAAAATTTGGATAGTATCGTTATCTGGATGCGCAAAATTCACCCAAATTTGTCGGTTATCAGGTTGAGCCATAACGAAAATAGGTTGGCTATGCACAGGAATTTCAGCGACTTGTTGCCAAGTTTTCGTGCTGATCACTAATACTTTATGTTGCCCTACCGCCGGTACAAAGGCGTAATCTCCGGCAATAGTCCAGCCTTCAAGATGCGGCATTTTGTAAACGGGTAGTTTTTTCTCACCTTTGCCGTAATGATCTAAAATACGAGTAACGCCTTTTTCAAGGTGCCATAAATCAAGTAATGCCATGCCATCTTCGCCAAATAAACCAGCAATGTAGTAGCGACCATCACCGCTAATTAAGGCATCATAAGGGGCTAAGCCTATATTTTTAAACTTGGTAAGCTCTACCTCTTCACCATTTTCAATAGGAGAAAAATCAGCAACCCAAATTTCATTACTGTCAAATAAGCTAAAAACAAATTTGTTGTTTGGCGCATCAACTAATCCGACAACTTTAGAGCGCACGGGGCTACCGTCTGCATTTTTAGGTTTGGTAGTTAGTACCGAGCTTTTAATGGTTGTTACTAACTCTAGCGTGTCGCTATTGAATACTTTTACGCCGCCGGGAGTGTAGTTTGATACTGCCACTAATTTACCGTCTTGGCTGATGGCACCGCCAATGCTATTGCCTGACTGCATAACTCGTTTGGCAATTTTATCTTTAAGTAAGTCAACTTTTGTTAAACCGCCATCACGACCGAAAACATAGGCGTAGCGTTGATCTCGCGAATAAACAATAGAGGCATGAGACAAATCTCCTAGGCCGCTAATTTCACTTACCACTCTTTTATCTGTGTGATCGACAATTTGCACTTGCCCAGTGGCGCGCTCAATAATTACGCCCATATCGCCCGTAGAGCGAAGTTCAGCTGGTTTTTGTGTTGTGGTTGTAGTGCTTACGCAAGCAGTTAAAAAAGCCATTATCAGGTTAATGCTAGCGAGTTGAATGAGTTTGTTTTTCATTGTGCTTCTCTCGATATTTTTAGTTGTTTATTGTTTTGCTAGCAATTGTTCCTTGCTTTAACTGTTTGGCAATCCATAACGCTTCTTGCTCTGATAGCAGCGGTTTCCACGGCGGCATGGCTGTTCCGGCGCGACCATATAAAATAGTATTTTGGATAAATAGCAGAGGTTTGTTTTCTAGATTTTTTGATAATAAGGCTGGGCCTAAGCCACCTTGTAAAGTCATGCCGTGGCATGAACCACAATCTTGTTTTACTAAGTGTACAAGTTGAGTTTTTCTATTTTTAGAAAGGGTATCGCTGTTGGCATAGCTGTGCTTAGTAATTATCGCAATAATAACTATTGCCAATAACACCAAGGTAAACTTATTGGTTAATGCGTTCATGTTAATTCCCAAACATAGTTTGATGCATAACATGAGCTTATACGCCAGCGCAGTTTTCTTTTTTGCCTAAGATCATCTTTTTAAGAATAAAACTAAGTCAAAGACAATATTTGTTGATTTAAATCAGTTAATAGTCGTTAAAATTTTTTTTCGAATTATGGAATGCAGTAATTAATACACACCACGGTCATTTAAATACTGGCTATATTGTTTATCGGTACCATTGATATGATTAATCAACCAAGCGGTTAAAAACTCACTAATATCTTTTAATGCGTCATGACCTTTTTCATTGTAAAGAGTAACAAAGGAATTGACTTGCTTGATCATTTCTTGATGCTGAGCTTGATGAGCAACAAAATCAGGATATCCATGCTCACGCATTAAATCTTCTTCTCGGTTGAAGTGGTATATAGTGTAATCCACTAATGCAGTTAGCGCGTCTCTTTCAAACTCTGCACTCATATGGTGATCATAAGCGGTTGTAAACTGATTCAACAAGGCAATTAATTTTTTATGATCTTGATCGATATGAGTAATGCCGACACTGTATTCCTCTTGCCATTTTATTTGCTGTGCTTGAGCCGATTTTTTATAAAAAACAGGAATGAGCAATAAAATAACAATGAGTAACCAAGAAACAGGATTACTCAAACTGGATAAAAATCCCAGAAATATTACGACAATAATAAGTCCAATTGTTATGGCATAAAGAAAAGATTTTGTCCGTTTGTTCATAGTGCCTCCTTTATGTTTTATTCTGCTAAACCCATAAAATTATTAGGGTTATATTCTAAGTTTTAATTATCAAACACAAGTTTATTCTAATTATTGCAAGTCAATATTTGCTTATTTATTGACCTTGATCAACTTGTCGCATTATTAATAATGATTATTTTTAAAAATTGATCTGAATCACATAACTATAGCTCAAATAAGCAGATAGTTACATTTAGAAACATTTAATGCCTGTATTTTTATAACTCAGGTATTAGCAATCTAAAAAATGAACACGCAAACACAATAATACTTGGAGAGTAACCGATGAAAAACATTAAACACAGTCTTTCAGCACTTGGGTTAGCTATAGGCATGGCAGTTGGCGGCATCAGTATGTCAGTATCAGCAGCAGAGCCAACCTTATCTGAAGCCGATTTTGACAAAGCAAAACTACAATACTTCCAGCGCTGTGCAGGCTGTCATGGTACTTTGCGTAAAGGGGCTACTGGTAAAAACTTAGAGCCTAAAAATACCATGAAAAAAGGTCAAAAGCGCTTAGAGAAAATTATTTCTTTAGGTACTGAAGGTGGCATGAATAACTTTGATGACTTGTTTACCAAAAAAGAAATTGCCAATATGGCAACCTTCATTCAAATGACGCCACCGGTGCCACCGGAAATGTCTTTAGAGCAAATGCGTGGCCACACTAAGCAATTTGTTGCGTTAAAAGACTACCCAACTAAACCACAACATAATCTTAACTGGAATAACTTCTTCATCGTTATCGAACGTGATGCTGGTACTGTGGCGATTGTTGATGGTGATACTAAAAAAATTATTACTCATATCAATACAGGTTATGCGGTACATGTAATCAAAGGTACAGAGCACCATAATACCCAGCATGCAAAAGATTTAGGTCGTTTTTGGTTCACTATCGGTCGTGATGGTAAAGTGACTAAAATCGATTTATGGCAAAAACCTGAAAAAATGTTAGTTGCTGAAACTAAAATGGCTTATGACGCACGTGATGTGGCTGTTTCTGGTGATGGCAAATACGTAATCGCTGGTGGTTACTGGCCTTCGCATTTTGTGATTATGGATGCACAAACGTTGAATCCACTTAAAGTAGTGTCAACCCGTGGCTACAATACTAAAGGTGAGTTCATTAACGAAGCACGTGTTGCGGCTATTTACACCACACCAAATGAGCCAACCTTTATGGTTGCGGTTAAAGAATTAGGTCAAATGTGGCAAGTTGATTACAGTGATTTAGACAATCTTAACATCACGCAAATTGATTCAGCTGAATTCTTACATGATGGTTTCTTCGATCCAAGCGGTCGTTACTTCCAAATTGCAGCTAACGCGTCTAATAAAATGGTGGTTGTAGATACCAAAGATCGCAAGTTAGAAGCAATGATTGATGTTGATGTTCTTCCACACCCAGGTCCTGGCGCTAACTGGATTGATAAAAAATGTGGCCCTGTTGGCGGTACTACCCATTTAGGTACAGGTTTAGTTTCTGTTTGGGGTAATGATCCTATGGGGCATCCTGATAACGCTTGGAAAATGTGTTACGAAGTGGAAACTGACGGCGCAGGCGCATTCATCCGTACGCATGAAACTTCTCAATATGTTTGGGCAGATCAGCTGAAACACCCTGAACCAGAAATTCAACAATCTGTACAAGTGTTCGATAAAGACACTCACGAAATTGTTAAAACAATTCGTGTTACTACAGAGCCTGGTAAAGCGGCATTACACATGGAGTTCAACAAAGGTGGTAGCGAAGTGTGGGTATCTGTTTGGAATCGTAAAGAGTCCAAGAAAGCTACTGGCGAAATCGTCGTTTATGATGCAAAAACGCTTGAAGAGAAATACCGCATTAAAGGGTTAACTACCCCAACCGGTAAATTCAATGTATATAACCGCGTAAACCATAAAACCTAGATAATCATTCATCTTGTTGCTGTAAGGTCAAATTTCGGCGTCAAAAGTACTCATTGACTAGCGTCAACTCCGTGCTTTTTTCTTGAACTTTAACCCTACAGCTTAAAGCTGAAATGATTATTAAGTATGCTTCAAGCTGAACTGCAGTTTGGAAACTTGTAGGGCGGATTTCAGTCCGCCAACTACAGCAGAAAAATTGATAAAGGCATGGCTCTTGCCATGCCTTCTTATAATTAAATTTATATTGCTAAGAGTTAATTATGGCTAATAACACCTACACAAAACCGAGTTTTTGGTCACGCCGACTAATACTAGGTACTACCGTTTCTGGCGCTGTCATCTTCTTTGTTGTTGGTATTATCTTTTGGGGTGGTTTCAATACAGCAATGGAAGCCACTAATACCACAGAATTTTGCATTGGCTGTCATGAAATGCAAGATAATGTTTACCAAGAATATAAACCTACTATTCATTATTCAAATCGCACTGGTGTTAGAGCGGGCTGTCCTGATTGTCACGTACCACGTCCTTGGATTCATAAAGTTGTTCGTAAAATTAAAGCCTCACGAGAAGTTTTTTATTGGCTAACAGGTAAAATTGATACTAAAGAAAAATTTAACGAGCACCGCTTAGGTCTGGCAAAAAGTGTTTGGAATGATATGAAAACAACTGATTCAAGAGAGTGTCGTAACTGTCATAACTTTGAATCAATGAATCCTGAATTTCAAAAGCCACGGGCGCGTAAGCAACATTTAAATGCCTTTGAAACCGGACAAACCTGTATTGATTGTCATAAAGGTATTGCTCACCATGGTGTAAGAGATAAATTATCTGACGAAGAGTTAGAAGCAATTGAAGCACCAAACCCTGCTTATATTCGCGAAGTACCGCAAGAGTATCTTGATGGTTTAGCTCGGGTTGAAGCAAGAGAAGCTGCGAAAAAGGCAAAAGTTAAAGCAGAAAGAACAGCAGAGCAAACTAAGGTTGATGAAAAAATAGCTGCTGCCGTTGCACAAGCGTTAGCAAGTCAACCGAGTGATGTTAAAGCTAAAACAGTCAATGCAAAAGCACCAACACAAGCAAGCAATATTAATGTTGATTGGAGCAAAGCTAAATCTACCGATATTGGCGTTTTTTACCCTGGTACCGCTTCAATTGAGTGGGTTTTAGGGCGCAAGCATGGTGGTAAACGTGCTTTCACTAAAGGTGATCGCTGCACTGAATGTCATGGTGAAGAAATTGCTGATATTGGTCAAAATATCGTGAGTGGTGAAAGTGAAAAGATCAAAGAAGAGCATTTGATCCCTGGTAAGCGTGGCAGTATAGATGTCACAATTGACGCTACCCATGACAATGAAAACCTTTATTTACGATTTAGCTGGAGTGATGGTGAACATGCGCCAGTGCCTTTTGTTGATGGTGGTAAAATGGATCCTGAAAACCCAATGAAACTCGCCTTTATGATTGCGACTGATGACGTTGAGTATGCCGATCGTGCTGGGTGCTGGGGCACGTGTCATGCTGACGCTAACACTATGCCATTTGCGCCAGAGCAAGACGTTTTAGCAGGCAGCGATTTAGCAAAACGCTTGAACTTAGACACTGGCTCTGGCACTGGTGTAACCAAATACCTTAAAGAAACACGTACTAAGTTAGAGTTGAAAGGGCGTGGCGGCAAAGCATTAGGCGGTTGGGATAAACTTAAGGATGAAGCTGATATTAAAGCCGCTCAAGATACTAACCAGTATATGGATATTGTGCGCTATAAATCAGGCACAGGAGAGGTAGAAGATGGTCAAATTTTAGCTTCTCGTGACATGCATGGTGGACAAGGCGCGGAAGTTGAAGCGGCACTTAAAAACGGTACTTGGTCTGTGGTGGTTAAACGTAAGCTTAAATCTGATAAAGTAGGTGATATCAGCATTGAGAGTGGCAAAGTTTATAACTTTGGTTTTGCTATTCATGACGATTACTCAAGTGCGCGTTTCCATCATGTATCGTTTGGTTACAAGCTAGCCCTTGATAACGATGAAGCAGAAGTGAATGCTGTGAAGCAGTAATTTGTAGGCGGCTTATTTTCGAAAGAAAGTAATCGCGCAATAAATTGTAGTAGCTCAGGCTTTATCTAACGATTCCAAATATCAAGGTTTAACTAAATCTGACGGCAGCTTCAAGCTCATTGCTGCCGTTCATATATATTAACCCAATTTTAATCATACGGTTTATTAAAATTTAATTACAGAAAGTAGGTTAGAGTATGCATCCGTCCATAAAACCTGCTGTTCTTTCTTTAATTTAAAATATGTTGCTCTTCTTTGTATATCTTCATTTTCATAAAAGTCACTATTATTAGTCACAACTACCCATTCAGTGGTATGTTCGTTGGCATCATCTGAAGCAGAGTAAAAATGCTGCATTTGTTTCCCTACTTTTTCAGCCAATGTAGCTACCAAAGGTAATAAATCAAGATGATTATTAGATATATGTAATACTAATAACCCGTCATCAGTTAAGTGCTTCCAATATAACTGAAAAGCTTCTAATGTCAGTAAGTGAACAGGAATAGAGTCACTGGAAAATGCGTCTACGACTAATACCTGATAGTGTTGACTGCCATTATTTTCATATTCTTTTTGTAAAGTGATCCTTGCATCTCCTAGTCGGACAGATACATCGGCTTTTGAATTGGATAGATAACTGAAATGATTTTTAGCTGCTACTTCTACATTAGGATTTAGTTCATAAAACACATAATCATCACCTAAATTCCCATAGGTCGCAAGCGTTCCCGTTCCAAGGCCAATAACCCCTACTTTTTTAGGCTTATTAACGCTAAGTTGTTGTAAGGCTAGTGAAACCCCTGTATCAAAACGATAATAGCTTGTGGGAATATTGCTGCTTGTAGAAGACAAAGATTGCGTTCCGTGTGACGTTGCTCCATCAAATAGCATTCTTATTGGTTGTTCGAATTCATTAAAGTCTTTTACGGTTAAGGTGCCATAGAAATTACGACTATTATAGATATCATCTTGGTAATATAGATTGTTGAGTTTAACGAAATACAAACTAAATGCTAACAAACCTACTGCACTTGCAACTCCAAGGTATAAGTTTTGTTTCTTCACAAGTTTGGCTATGTTTTTATTAGAATTTTCTTTCCAAAGAGAATAAGTAAATAACAGATAAACTAGTGCTATGCCTACAGGAAATTCATAATATTGAGTAAATATTTTCTCTGCAACTATTGATGTGAATATACTCCCTAGTACACCACCAAGAGCCATTATTAGATAAAACAGTGTTAGTCTATTTTTATTAGGTTTCAAGCGAGCAAGCTCTCCGTGACATAACATGCAGGCAAAGAATAAAATTAAAGAGTAAACGGTAACTTGCACAAAAATATTAAACTGTGTGCCGATATAGAACATCAATATGGCAGCTAAAGAACAACCAGCAAAAAATAAAAACCAATACTTTCGAACATACCATTTATCATTATTAAAACAGATAATGTATGTGAGTAGGTAAATACAAAGTGGCAATATCCATAGAAATGGGGTTGGCGGTATGTTTTGCGTCATTGCACTAGTAGTGGAAACCATCAATATTACACTAGCAGCAGAGAACAGTAGCCAAAGTAATATATTTCCAGATTTATATGGAGTTTCTAGGCTCTCATTACTAGCAATAATTTTAGGGTGTTCAAATTTATTACCATGTAATTGATATCCTGTTAAAAATATAAAGACTGTAAAAGCACCATATCCTATTGACCAAATCCCTGCTTGTAAATCAGTGCTTAAAACAGGTTCTATCAAAAATGGATATGATAAAAGTGCTAATAAAGAGCCTAAATTTGAAAGAGAATATAAGCGATAAGGTTCATTATTTTCAGGTATGTTGCTATACCACTTTTGGATCAATGGTGCAGTGGAGGACAAAAGAAAATATGGAAAGCCTATTCCAATTAATAGTGAAAAAATAATTTCTAATTGTGGGGCTTGCCAACCAAGTGAGATTTCTCCCACAAATGGAGAGATGGGCAAACAAAACAAGCTAGTTCCAACGAGAGTGCAGTGAATAATTACTTGATGATTCAAGTTTGATAATTTGGTTAGGCAGTGAGAATACAGATAGCCCAAAAGTAAAAACAGTTGAAAGAACAACATGCAAGCTGTCCATATAGCTGCACCACCACCAAAGAATGGTAATGCCATTTTCGCTAATATAGGTTGGATTTGAAATAACAAAAAGGAGCTAAGAAAAATTGTGACTAAAAACTTCATTAATTGGCAGGTGCTCTTATTGAAATACTAAGTAGACTTTTAATTGTATTGCTAATACGAGCCTACTAACACATTAATAGTAATGCGGATTATTACACATTTTAAGCATAAAATGATATTTCAGTTTCGCATTATGCAAATGATACTAAAAGAACATAGGTTTAGTTGATATTTATAACTATTTTGACGGAAGAATTTCTGTTTAGGTTTAAAATCCCTGTGACCGCTTTGGTGGCTTTGGCGACTGTCAGCTTTGATTAAAGTCTATAATTTCAAAGTGTCAGATCGAATTTGAGCCACTACAAATAAATAATTTGTAGGTGGTGCTTATTCGTTAGACGAGCGAACAAGTTCCCGCCTACATTTTGTTAATTCAGATCAAGGCGCTTTTTATTTTTTGTGTTATTGTTCTTGCCAATGTTTTCCTTCAATTAAATACTCTATTATGAAATCTTTTAAAGAATTACTTGAGCTAACTAATCAGCAAGAGCAACCACAGCGTTTAATGTTTTTATTCGCCAATGCCGAATCTAAAAATCC
>Ga0316207_10005389_pt1 | contig 10625 bp, 11 predicted proteins | sample 6weekpyrite_MG_FD_204943 | JGI IMG/M metagenome (GOLD analysis project Ga0316207, IMG submission 204943) | Microbial mat bacterial communities from mineral coupon in-situ incubated in ocean water Damariscotta River, Maine, United States -... | ecosystem: Environmental > Aquatic > Marine >...
TGATATATCTCAAGGCGGTGGGGTACTTAGGGACTTGAGCCATGAGTTTGATTATGGATCTTGGCTTTTTGGAAACATAACAAAGATTGACGCGATTAATACGAAGATAAGCGATTTGGAAATCAGTTCAGACGATATATGTACAGTCATTGCTGTTACGGATAAAAAAGTCATCATTAACTTGAGTATTGATTATATTAGTAAAAACCCTATGCGCAGGTTAATCATACATACACAAAATTTCACTATAGAAGCAGACGTGATAAAAAACAGCATTGCACTCTATGATAAAGAGTCCAATGTACAGAATATAGAGTTAGAGACGGTTGATAGAAACTATACCTATTCGAAAATGCATGCATCAATTATAGATGATAGGAGCCAAGGGCTATGTGGTTTGGATGAGGGTAGCAAGGTTGTTGATATTATTGATAATATAGAGTTCAAGGAGTTATAAATGAATGACTACAAAGTTTTATGTACGATATGTGCCAGAGGTGGTTCAAAAGGTGTAAAAAATAAGAATATTAAAGAGATAAACGGAAAACCTTTGATTTCTTATACGATAGAGCAAGCAAAGAAGAGCGGATTGTTTGAACATATCGTTATCAGCACGGACTCAGATGACATAGCGAACATTGCCAAAGAATACGGAGCTGAAGTCTTTTTTAAAAGGTCAGCTGAGATGGCAAGTGATACAGCAGGCAAGCTTGATGTTATTAAGGATGCATTTAGAAGAAGTGAAGCATATTATAATGAGAGATTTGATTATTTGATGGACCTGGACGCGACTGCCCCTCTTAGGGAAGTCGAAGACATTGTGAAATCATTGGAACAATGCATAAAAGATGATAATGATAATTTGATTACTGCAATGCCGGGCAGAAGAAGCCCTTATTTTAATCTTGTTGAAGTCAATAAAGAGGGAAAGGTTTATCTTTCAAAAACGCTTGATGATACTGTAGTAAGACGACAAGACGCTCCAAAATCTTATGATATGAATGCTTCCATTTATATTTGGAAAAGAGATGTGATCCTTAATGAGACTTCGCTGTTTTTAGAGAAGACAGGTCTGTATGTTATGCCAGAAGAGAGATCTATAGATATTGATACGGAACTAGATTATAAGTTTGTAGAGTTTATGATGAAGGAACAAAATGCTAAGTAGTCAAGTCGTTGTTATTACCGGTGGAGCAGGGCTTATCGGTCAAGAATTTGTAAAAGCTGTTGTAGAGAAAAATGGTATAGCTATCATCGCTGACATAAATGAAGAACTTGGAAATCAGGTAAAAAATGATCTGTCTAAAGAGTTTGAAACAAGCAATATAGACTTTGTACAACTCGATATCACTTCAAAAGACTCACTGCAAGAATGTATCAATTACCTCAAAGAGAAATATAATAGAATAGATGCCCTTGTAAATAATGCCTATCCAAGAAACAAAAACTATGCTAGACACTTCTTTGATGTTGAATATGAGGACTTTGTAGAGAACATAGGCTTAAACCTGGGTGGGTACTTTACGACCTCTCAGCAGTTTTCCAAATACTTCAAAACGCAGGGTTACGGAAATATTATAAATATCTCATCTATATATGGGGTGATAGCTCCGAAGTTTGAAGTATATGAAAACACCCCTATGACCATGCCCGTTGAGTATGCCGCGATTAAGTCGGGTCTTATTCATCTTACAAAATACATGGCAAAGTACTTTAAAGGAATGAACATCAAGGTCAATACCTTAAGTCCCGGTGGCATCTTTGACTCCCAACCGGAACCATTTTTACAAAAGTATAAAGAAGAGTGCCTGAATAAGGGAATGCTTGATAAAAGTGACTTAAAAGGAACGTTGATTTATCTACTAAGCGATATGAGCAAGTACGTAAATGGTCAAAATATTGTCGTTGATGATGGGTTTTGTTTATGATAGGTGAACTTTTATCTAAAAGAAGATTTGATATAAAGAGTGACAGACTGGGACCGGATTGCCCTTTTACTCATTGGAGATTATACTTTAAATCAATGATGAAAAAATTATGTAAAAAAAAGTTTTTACATTTTTCAGATGATGCTGAGTTCCGTTCCGGTGCATATGCAATTGCCTGTTCAAAAATATCATTAGGAAAACGTGTGATTATTCGTCCTAATACTATGTTGTTTGCGGATATGAGAGACAATGGTGCTGGAATAACCATTGAAGATGATGTGATGATCGGTTCTGGAGTACACTTTTATGTCCATAATCACTCTTTTGAAAATACCTCTATTCCGATAATTGACCAGGGGTATTATGCATCGAAACCAATTTTAATCCAGAGGGGTAGTTGGATTGGTGCAAACTGTATTATCTTACCCGGAGTGACTGTAGGAGAAAACGCTGTAGTTGGAGCCGGGAGTGTTGTTGCAAAAGATGTCCCAGGTAAAACTGTTTATGCTGGAAATCCAGCAAAGTTTATTAAGCAATGTGATCATTAATATATACAATTTCTAAACACGAAGGAAAAAGATGAAAAAAGTAGTAATTATAGGTGCTGGACAACTGGGAAGTAGGCATTTGCAGGGCCTAGCAAAAAGTACACAAGAAATATCTATAGAAGTAGTAGAACCATTTGTGACATCAAGAGATACAGCTAAGCAAAGATATGAAGAGATTAAAAAAAATCCCAAGATTACAAATATAAGTTTTTATGAGTCCATTGAACAGCTTTCTTCAACTTTGGATATTGTCATCGTTGCAACCAATTCAGATGTACGTTCAAAGATTGTAAAAGAGTTGCTATCTATAAAAAAAGTCGGCAATTTAGTTTTAGAAAAAGTTCTTTTTCAAACGATTGATGAATATACTGAAGTTAAAAAGATTTTGGATGAGACATCAACAAAATGTTGGGTAAATCATCCCCGAAGAATGTTTCCTTTTTATCAAAAATTCAAAGAAGAAATAAAAGGTTGTGAACAGATCAACTATAGTGTTGAAGGTGGAGCATGGGGACTTGCATGTAATGGTCTGCACTTCTTAGACCATCTTAGCTATCTTTCAGACAAAAGTGATTGTATTATTTACAATGACTTGTTAGATCCTAAAATATACGAAACGAAACGTGCAAACTATGTAGAGTTTAACGGCTTGCTTACAGGCAGGTTTGATAATCACTCTTTTAGTATCTATTCTCATAAAGACCACTTGCCTCTTAGTATGACAATTTCTACCGATGCCTTAAAGATACATATTGATGAAGGTTCTGGTAATATAAAAGTCGCACGTAAGAGTAATGATTGGACATGGGAAACATCAAAGGAAAAGATTGTTTATTATCAAAGTGAGTTGACAAATCTACTTATAGATGAGATCCTTCTGACAGGTGAATGTAATCTGCCATGTTATGATGAAGCGATGAAATTACATCTGGTGTTTATCAAGTCTATGCTCTTACATATGGAAAAAGTTGATGGTAAAGTCCATAACTTATGTCCTATTACATAAATAAAGGGAAGAAATGAATAATGTATGGCTAATTGGTGCTGGTGGGATGGCACAAGATTATATAAAAGTGTTAGAAAAGTTGGAAACAGAATTTACAGTTATTGGCAGAGGCGAAGAGGCAGCAAAGAAATGTGAAGATGCTACAGGCTGCAGTGTTGTTACAGGAGGGTTAGAAGGGTTCTTGAACCAAGTTCCTGATATTTGTACACACGCTATCGTCTCAGTTGGAGTAGAAAAGCTTTATAAAACGACAAAAGAGCTTTTAGAATATGGTGTAAAAAATATTTTGGTTGAAAAACCGGCTGGACTTCATAAAAAAGAATTTGAAGACTTAGTCCAAGTTACTCAAGAGAAAGGTTCTAATGTTTTTGTCGCTTACAATAGACGGTTTTATGCCTCTGTGCTTAAAGCACAAGATATTATTAAAGAAGACGGTGGGGTGAAGTCTTTTAATTTTGAGTTTACAGAATGGGGTCATGTGATTGCGCCACTTCAAAAAGCTGAGGGTGTTAAGGAGAAATGGTTTTTAGGAAACTCAACTCATGTTGTTGATCTAGCATTTTTTCTTGGAGGAAAACCCAAAGAAATCTGTAGTTTTACCAACGGAAGTTTGACGTGGCATACAAGTTCATCTGTATTTTCTGGGGCAGGACTAAGTGATAAAAATGCACTCTTCAGTTATCATGCAAATTGGGAAAGTGCAGGACGTTGGAGTGTCGAAATTTTGACAGATGCACACAAGCTTATCTTATGTCCGATGGAAAAACTTCAAATACAAAAAAGAGGCTCAATAGTCCAAGAATTTGACGATAGCATAGACTATACCTTAGATAAGGATTTTAAACCAGGACTCTATATTCAAACAAAGAACTTCTTAAATGGTGACTTTAAGGGAATGTGCTCCATAGAAGAGCAATTTAACATGGTGAGCATTTATAATAAAATAGCTAGTTATGAATAAAAGAATTGTTGTTCTTGGAGATTCATTATCAATGCCAAGACCTGGCATTGACTATGAGGATACTTACCCGTATCTTTTGCAAACAAAAGGATATGAAGTAATCTGTAGGAGCAAGAGGGGTAATGATACAAATATTCAAACTTTAGAACAAAATATTTTGGATGATCTGATTTTTTTAAATCCTGATATTGTAGTAGTTCATTTAGGTATTGTCGACTGTGCACCAAGGTTATTTAGTAGAAAGGAACAAAGGGTCTTATCCTTTTTACCCACTTATTTGAGGAACAAGATAATCAATTTTTTCAGTAAAAGACGTTTTTATTTCACTAAGTTAAGAAACTTATCCTATGTCTCTGAAAATAAATTTACAAAAAATCTTAATAGTTTGATAGATAGAATAGATAACTCAAGAAAACAAATAATACTAATAAAAATTCTTAATACAACAAGTGAAAATGAAAAAAAATCCTTTGGTTTTAAAGAGAAAATTAACACTTATAATGACATATTGCAAAAGCTGGCTATTGAAAACAACATCACAATAATTGATCCAAATTATTGTGAAGATAGTTTGTCTGAAGATGGCATACATATAACTTGTGAAATGAATGAATATTTAAAAGATAAATTGTTTAAAGCAATAACAAAAGTATGACATGTTAAAAAAAACTCTAAACTATCTAATTTTCTCAATTTTATCTTCTGTTATTGGGTTTTTAACAATAGCCTATATGGCTAGGACTATTAGCCAAGAATCTATGGGGGTTGTTGGACTTTTTATGGCCATGTTGTTTATAGCACCACAATTCGTTTCGTTTGCTTCTACAGGCTTAATATCTATTAACAAAGTCAAATACAGCAGAGAGGATTTTAGTGATTTTTCGAAATCATATCTTTCATTTGGATTTGTCAATTTTATTTTTATTTTTATTATGTCTTGCTTTGGCGGTGTCATATTTAAGGGTTATTGGCAAATATTTGTGCTCCTTCCTGTAATTGCTTTTTTGATGTTTATAGTGTCGTTTCATCAAACAGAGTTGGTACAAGATGGCTTAAGCAAAATATATGGGATTTACAATCTTTTGTTATCAGCTTTTACAGCAATTTTAACAGTATTGTTTTTAAGTGTCTTTAGCTTAGATTGGGAAGGTAGATTATGGGCAATCCTCTTTGGACAAATGATAATAGTATTTACAATGTATAAACTAACATTTGATACATTACGTGAATTTAAAGCAGTTATTGATAAAATACTATTTAAAGAATTTTTTTATTTCGGTGCACCATTATTTATTGGACTGGGTGCAGGGTGGGTATTAAATCAGGCTGACAATTATATAGTGCTTTATTTTTTTACGCTTGAAGATGTTGGTTTATATGCGGTAGCTTACAGTATAGGTGCAATTGTAAACACAATAAATAAAGCAGCGACCAATGCAATTGTCCCAAGACTGTATAAGAGTTTGGAAAAAAAAGAGGGACACAAAATAGTTAGAAAACTAAATATTTACTTCTCAGTAAGTATTGTTGTGATCTCATTGATAATAGGATTAAGCTCGTATTGGTATATGCCACTCATATTTGGTGATAAGTATGCTAATACTGGTGATATAGTTTTATTTATATCATTAGCATTTGGATTCAATGGAATTTATAGAACGAGTGGAGGAGTTATATCGTTTTATAAACGTAATACACTTCAAATGAACCTTATATATTTAAGTGCTGTTGTCAATATAGTAATATCAATAATACTAATTCCTCATTTGGGGATGCTTTCTCCGGCTATAGGTACATTTGTGGCCTATATTGTTTTAGCATATTTAAGTTATGTGTATGGATGGAAAATTTTAAAAGAAGAGGAGTTTGTTCATTGAAAAAGATATTACTTAAAACGTTCGAACTCTTCTCTATTGACAGAGTGGTTTCATTATTTATATCTGTATATTACGAAACTAGAATAAAAAAATATGAAAGAGTATGTACCTGTAAAATAAATTTTATTTCACAAGGTAATGGAGGTGTCGTATTAGGGGGTAACTTATTGAAGTTTAGTATAGATAAGACTAGCCATCTAAAATCAAATACTTTTATTGAGTGTTCTGGAGGGGTGTCGATCGGAAGATACTTTCATACGGGACGAGGATTGACAATCTTTTCAACAAATCACAACTATGAAGGTGCTAGCATGATACCTTATGATGAAATATCCATAGAAAAGCCGGTAATAATAAAAGACTTTGTGTGGTGTGGATCAAATGTTACCATTGTCCCTGGGGTTACTATAGGAGAAGGTGCAGTGATAGGCGCCGGAAGTGTTGTTACAAAGGATATCCCGGATTATGCCATAGTAGGTGGGAACCCGGCATTGGTAATTAAACATAGAGACATTAAGCATTTTGAAAGTTTAAAAAAAGAAGGGATGTTTTATTGATTTATTTTTTAGTAAATAACAATTATCACATGCTAGATGTTTTTGAACACTGTAAAAATATAAAAAAGTACGACAAATCTTTAATTCAGGTTCCACATACTTTGTCTGTGCTTGAATCAGATGAGAATTTTACTAATGTCTTAACATACAATACGCCATTTAGTGATATTAAAAGTTATTTAAATATTTTTAGAATAAGAAAAACTGAAAGTTTAATTAAAAAAACTTTAATTGTTAATCCAAATGATATTCTTTTTGTTTATACGGAATACGAAGTCTTAAATCAGTATATTATTAATATATTTAAAAAAGCGGGAGCAAAAGTATATGTTATTGAAGATGGAGGACTTCCTACATATTTAACATATGGAGTTCGAAATGATAGCGCCTTACCATTTAAACAAAAAATAAAGATATTCTGTTTAAAACATATTCTAGGTTATCGATTTGTAGAGTACCTCTATTACAATAAAATAGTATTTCCACAGATCAATGAAAAGTATATTGATGGTGTAATATTGTATTTGGATGTAAATATAATTCGAAATATAAAAAAATATGTAATAAAAAAAAATACCAAAAAGCTTAAACTAGATACGAATAAAGCAGTATATTTGAATGAAAAAATGTATACTGCTTATTGTTCTTTAGAGGAATATATCCAAATACTAGACAACATATTGTTAAACATGTCACAAAAATTTGAAAAAGTTTATTTCAAGTTTCACCCTAGAGAAACAGAAGAAAATAAAAGACTACAAATAGAAATTATTCTAAGATATAAAAATGTTATTATCATTCAAGAAAACACACCGATAGAAAATTTGTTGGAAAAGTATGATGCCAGGTATGTTTTCTCATTTATGTCTGCCGCATTATTAAATGTAAATTCATTGGGAGCCATCCCTGTTTATATTTACCATTTATATAATAAAATGTCGGAGAACAATGTTTTTAAGCAAATAGATTTGATACTAAAACAAGCTAGTTATAAATTTTTAGATTCATACAAGAATATTGGAGAGGTTGGATTTACTTCTACTTTAAATGATTGTAAGCATGAAAATTTAAATCATTTATTAGAAAGACTGATAAATGAAAATCCATAAGAATCAGTTAATTGATTATAGCCTTGTTCTTTTACTTATTGTTATTTCTGGAATACATATTCCTTATCCAACAATGTTTTATATCTTCACATTTGTATATTCCTTTTACATTTTTATTATAAGAAAGAAAAAAACTGATAAATTATTTTTAATAATCATGTCTTTATTTATTTTTATATTTTCTATACAAACTTTTATTTTCTCTTTTGTATCGATGATTACTATATTTGGATTTTTTATTAGAGTCTTAATCGCCTACTTTGTCATAAAAGCTGTTGATTATAGGTTTATGAAGATATATATTAAATTAATGTTTTATTTGGCCTTTGTTAGTTTACTATTTTATGTAGTAACAGGTTTGTCAACAAGTATTGCAGACTTTTTAACTAGTAATTTTGCAATTTACAAGTGGGGTTATGGGTATATGGAGTTAAAGTCAAAAACTAGTATATTAGGTCTTTACACATATGCACCAGATGATAAGTGGTATAGAAATATTGGTCCTTATGGCGAAGCCGGTATGTTTGCCGGCCATTTATTGCTCGCTTACATGCTTAACTTTTTTTCTGATAACAACGATAAAAAAAGAAATGGAATAATATTACTGATAGCTATTTTTACAACTTTATCGACTACAGTACTTTTAGCAGTTTCGGTATTCTTATTTTTTGTATATTATCAAAACATTAAAAATAGTTTGCTTAGGGTCTTGATTGTACTGTGTTTTGTAATAGGTGGACCGTACGCTTATTTTAATTTAGATTTCATTGGACCGAAAATAGAAAGTCAAATATCAAGAGCAATGGAAGTAGATCCTTTTTTGGAAGATACAAACACGCAACGTTTTTTAAATATTTTAAGAGATGTAGAAGACTTTAAAGGACATGAAGTTTTTGGCCGGGGGCTAAACCCTTACACAAGGTATTCATATGATCCGGAAAATCAAATAAGAACAGTTGGATTAACAGATATATTAGTGAAATTTGGAACACCACTTTTTATACTTATAATGTATTTCATATATCATTCTATTCGTTTATATCTTTTGAGTCAGAAAAAATATAATTTTTTTAATTGTTTCGGCATATTTTTTTCTATTTTAGTCCTTCTAATGTCAGAACCATACTTTAACTATCCACTGTTTTGGTCGTTATTGTTTTTACAATTCATATATAAAGTACGAAAAAGGCCAATATCATGATAAATATAGTAACTCCGGTATTTAACAGAAAAAAATTTACAAAAAATTATTTAATTGCTTTAGAAAATCAAACGAATAAAGATTTTAAAGTGATCATTATTGATGATGGTTCGACGGATGGTACTACAGAGATGATTGAAAAAGAGTTTCCTGAAGTTATTCTACTAAAGGAAAGAGGCGATCTTTGGTGGGCAGAAGCTACTAACATCGGCGTGCGCTATGCCATAACGCATGGAGCCACCTACGTGATGACTTTAAATGATGACACCTTACCAGAACCTGACTATATTGAAAAGATGATCTATTGGTCATCAATAAAGCCAAATGCACTGCTGGGAGCTTTTGCGATTAACGCAGAAAATAATGAAGCAATTTATGGTGGTGAAATTTTAAATTGGAAAAATGGAAAGTTTGAAAATATTTTAGATAATGTTTCAGACGATAAGAAAAAGGGTTTACATAGGGTGAATACTTTCCCGGGAAGGGGATTGCTGATTCCTGTGGACGCGTTTGATAAAATAGGATTATATGATTCAAGACACTTTCCGCAAACAATAGCAGACTTAGACTTTACAGCTAGGGCAGATACTGTTGGCTATGAAATATTTTGTAATTATGATGCCAAAATAAAGATATATCCAGAAGAGAGTGGCGGGGTTAAATTGCGTAAAGAGAAGTCTTTAAAAAACTATTATCAACATTTATTTGGTATGCGAGGTGCTGGAAACTTGAAATGGTTTACAATATTTGCTTTTAAAAATGCTCCAAAAAAATATCTATTACAATATTGGATAATAGGAGTTACTCGCAGAGTTGGGGGGTATTTATTGGATTGGGCAAAGGATAAATAGATGAATGTATATAAATGCCAGTTAATGATGATTAAAGTGCAGGAAGTTTTATGAAAAAAGTGTTGATACTATATAAGTTTTTACCACAATATCGAGTGGAGTTTTTTGATAAATTGAGAGATAGTTTGTTAGAGCAGGACATTGAGCTGATATTGATTTATGGAAAGTTGAAAAATCAAGATTCTAAAAAAAATGATGAGAGAATTTTAGAGTGGGCAAGATACAGAGAAAATAAAGTTTTTCAGATAGGATCGACTGGATTATTATGGCAACCGTGTTTGGATATGCTCTCCAAGGTTGACTTGGTTATAGTAGAACAGGCAAATAGTTTATTGGTCAATTATCTATTAATCCCTCTTTCTAAAGTAATGAAGTTTAAATTTGCTTTTTGGGGACATGGAGCAAATTTACAAGATGATCCAAATAGTATAAAAAATAGGTTTAAATACTTTTTTTTAAATAAATCTGATTATTGGTTCGCTTATACAAACGGTGTAGCGAAGTTTTTAAGAAATAAGGGTGTAAATAGTGAGAAAATAACAGTTGTTAATAATGCAATTGATACAAAAAGTTTAAAAGATCAATAT
>Ga0316207_10005390_pt1 | contig 10624 bp, 13 predicted proteins | sample 6weekpyrite_MG_FD_204943 | JGI IMG/M metagenome (GOLD analysis project Ga0316207, IMG submission 204943) | Microbial mat bacterial communities from mineral coupon in-situ incubated in ocean water Damariscotta River, Maine, United States -... | ecosystem: Environmental > Aquatic > Marine >...
ATGTTACGTTGGAAATCTCCACGCAGTGACTATCCAATGAATCGTAAAGGTTACCATCAGTGGCGAACACAATTGTATACCTTTCATGCGAACAGTGTTGCTGAACTCATGGCGAAAGCGGGTTACGATGACGAGTCACTCGAACGTGTTAAAAAAGCCGTTGGCAAAAAAGCGATTAAGAAAAATGAAGATACACAGTTACTCGAAGATGTCGCGGCCCTGGTCTTTATTGAACATTACATGTTAGCGTTTGCCGGGAAGCATCCTGAATACGATGAAGAAAAGTGGATTGATATTATTCGTAAGACGTGGCGAAAAATGTCTACAGATGCACATGACTTTGCACTTTCAGGAGACCTGATATTGCCTGAGCCCTTAGTTCCACTTATACAAAAATCAGTAGCCTGAAATGGCAGGAAATAAATATTCAATGGGGCTAGAGTAAAAACTCTTGTGTATGAATAACGACAATTCATCCTGGACTATACCTCTTGTACTGTTAAGTTTTTATCTTGCAGTATTTACTCTCTGCGCAATTGAACCGTACGATCGCAACGTGTGGTGGGCGGAGAACATCCCTGTTATCCTGGTTGTGGCGGCGATTGGCTGGTTATCACGTTTGCATCATTTTTCTAACACCAGTTATATTTTTATGTCGGTGTTTATTATCTTACATACTATTGGCGGGCATTATACTTTTGAGCGTGTACCGTTTGAATGGGTGAGTGAGTTGTTTGGCTTTGAACGTAATCACTATGATCGTATAGCTCATTTTTCAGTGGGTTTTTATGCCTACGCGATTGCTGAAGTGTTAGTGGCACGCAGACTGGTGCGATCTCGCTGGATTGTTTCTTTATTTCCCGTTTTTGCAATTGCTACGGTCGCGGCTGTGTATGAAATTATTGAATGGCAATATGCGATGTCAGCCGATCCTGAAGCGGGTATTGCCGTGTTGGGTTCGCAAGGAGATATCTGGGATGCACAGAAAGATATACTTGCCGATACACTCGGGGCAATGTTAGTAATGATATTGTTTTTCTATCAGCACCGTGTTGAACTCGCCACCCTTTCTTTAAAAGTTAAAAAATAATGACAAAAAAATCAAAGCAGAATTTTTCCGGGCCCGATAAGAGAGAAACGCAGGGGCTTATTGAGTGGTTGCGGCGGGTTAATATAAGTGATCTTGTAAGTAGTGAGATGCATTCAAGAGATTTTAACGGCTCGCGTGCTGAATTTATTTACATGCGGGTACGCCTTCTGGCATTTTTGTTTGCGCTGCTTTCTATTCTCTGGATACCGATCGATATATTCATTGTACCGAAAGAATCGCTTGTTTCTATTCTTGGTTTGCGTTTTCTATACAGCTTGCTGTTTGTTGTTCTCGGTATGTTTACCCGTAACGCGCAAAAACTGGATTCTGCCAAGTTACGACTCATGGCTTTCGTACTGATTCCCAGTGTCTTTTATATATGTTCACGTTTTGTGTTAGATGGTGCGACAGATACACAGAGTGTATTGGTCGGTTATTCTTTTCTTCCTTACATTACTGTTGTGCTACTCGCAATTTTTCCATTAACGCTAATGGAAGGTCTGGGCTACGCCAGCCTTGTTGGTGTTACTTTTTTATTTAGTGAAATATATTTTACAGAGACTCTGACAATTATTTCGTTAGGTAATATTTGGTTGTTGACACTATTGGCTGGAATAGTGATATGGGCACAACTTGCACAGTTACAAATGTTGCTCAGGCTTTATCGTGAAGCAAGTCGGGATCCTCTCACTGGCCTGGTAAACCGTCGTGTTCTTAATAAATGGCTGGGGCTTGAAATTAGCCGGGCAAGACAACATGAGCGGCCGCTTTCTGTTCTACTTTTTGACCTGGATTTTTTTAAACGAGTTAATGATACTTATGGTCATTTGACGGGGGATAAGGTGTTGCAAACCTTTTCCAGGTTGTTGAAAAGGGATTTATCAAATTACAATTTGATTGGGCGTTATGGAGGAGAGGAATTTATTGCGGCGCTTCCTGGTAAGGATTTAAAAGCAGCAATAAAAGTTGCCGAGCACATTTGTGAAAATTGTCATACAGTTGAAACACGGGGAACAGAAAACTGTATTGTTAATTTTACCGTTAGTATTGGTGTCGCTGAATTACGTGAGACAGACACGATTGATACGTTAATTCATCGTGTTGATAAAGGGTTATACAATGCCAAAATGAAAGGGCGAGATACTGTGGCATGTGCTGAAGAGTAAAAGCCGGAATAAAACAGTAAAAACGGATTATTTAAAGTGATTTGTTTTGAACATGGTCACACCTTGATGCTGTAAAAGCTCAGGAATCTTGGCATATTTGTCCATTTATGGCAGATTTTGTTCATACATTGTGCTTGAGAGCAGTTCCTGAGTAACCGGCCAGGGTACAGACATTATTGATACAGGAGTAAAGCGTTGTGAATAAACTAATTAAATCCTTATGGATCATCTTGATTGCGGCATTAGTGGCGACAGGATGTGCCAGTCTTAGAAAAGCAGAACTTTCATCGGGTAATGATCCGGAAAAAGCCATCGCCGAAGTGACGCAAATCATGAGCACTGCACAGCAGGATCAACTTGATGTGTTAGCTGATGATGAGTACAAAAAGGGCGGTGAATATTTGGCAGATGCCAAACGAGGTTTTAAACAGGGTGAGGAGAGTGACTTGATTTTGGGAAATGCAGCTATTGCAAAGGGACTTTTCCAGGATGCGAGAAAAAAAGCTAACTCCAGAAAATCATCTGCACGTCGCATACTCAGGGCAAGAAAGTCAGCACTTTCGGCCGGTGTCAGAAAAAGTGATGCGCTTGTTGAGAGCATGATTGATATTGATGATGACTTAAAAAGTGAAACTAAACAGTTTAGCCGTTCACTTTCGCCAGAAGACTTCTCTGTACTTCAGAAAAAATACCTTATTTTAGAGGCCAGGGCGGTTCAGTTCAGTCAGCTCAATACTGCTAACCAGGCGATTAACCAGGCAATTGAAAATGATGCTGAAGATCTCGCAGCAAAATCATTACGAACAGCTTCGCTGGATTACAAAACTGCAATGAATATGATTGAGCAGAGCCCGCGTAGTCCAAAAGTATATAAGAAGAGTGTTGATGAAGCACTGGCCAGCACAACACTACTTTTTGATGTAATGAACGTGATTATGGGAGCAAAAGGTACCCCTGAACATATTGCAGTACAAATTGTAAAACAGAAACGTGCGTTGGGAGAATTGTCTTCAAATGTTGGAAAACTTGAAGCAAATCTAAAATCAACAAAACAGACACTTGAGGAAAAAGAAGGTGCCTTGAAGCAAACCAAAGGGGTCCTTAAAACGCAGGAAGAACAACTGGCCAGGGCTTCAACACAGGTCAGATTCCAGCAAGCAATGGATGAAGCACGAAAAGTTCTGTCGCAAGATGATGCCCTGGTATATCAACAAGGCAATAAACTGGTCTTTAGGCTTAAGCGTGTTAACTTCAGATCAGGTACTGCAATTATTCCCAAGACTTCAGAGCAATTAATTGCAAAAGTTGATTCCATAATTAAAAAGCTGGATGCAGAAAAAGTTGTTGTTCAAGGTCATACTGACTCTGTTGGTTCGGCCAAGGTTAATAAAAAACTATCAAAAGAGAGAGCTTCAGCTGTAGCGAAATATCTTTCGACACTAAGAGGAGGGTATAAACTTACCTATTCAGGTTACGGAGAGTCTCATCCCATTGCGTCTAATGAAACAGCCGCCGGACGTGCTACAAACCGACGAGTCGATCTGGTATTGTCAGTAAAACAGTGAAAGCATAAATAGAAGATTCTGCTATCTGTTTTGATTTGTAAGGGATCGTGATCATCGGTCCCTTTTTCATTTAACGCATTTAACCTTTTTAATCTTTCTTATTGTGATTCCATTTACTTCTGCAAAGACCTCGGCTTCTTTTTCACCGCTTTTTCTGTTTCCATAGGGGACAGAACCTACCCCTCGAATTTTTTTCTTGCTTGTACACATAAGTTGAAGTCTTGTGCTCATATTAAAAAAATTATTAAGTGTTCCTCTGGGTATCGTAATAAAGTTATGAGAAAGTAAGTCATCTCCACCTCTAAACCAGCCATCGCGATCTATTAATGAAACGCCAATGGTAACGTCTTTAACTCCTGGATCGACATTGCCTTCTTTAATTCTTTTTACGCGATAATTTACTGAATAATTTTGAGTACTGCCTTTAGATATAGTATTCGGGCCAGAAAGGGTAACTGAATCTATAACGATTCCTGCTTTTCTTAGACTTCCCGCCGAGGAAAATGAAAATGATGATAAAAATAAAACGACTCCGATCAGAACAGGCATACTTTTAAATTTGATAAGAATATCCATATCTTTTCTCCTTGTTCATTTTTAAACTAACATGAATTTTGAAAGAGATTTTTGATCTATATCAAAAATACAGGGGATGGAGTGCACTGATAATCTTGTTTTAGTTTTAACGCGGTTTCGTTTAGAGTTTCCTAAACTCTCTTTTTTACTCTGGTTATTTAATTTAACCATTTAAATATTTGTTATGGTTTTACTTGTAGAAGGAAGCCAGTTCTGTTTTTTATTAACGTATGGGTAATAAATAATTTTTTCCAGTATATTTATGGTAGTTGTCTAAAGACTGCTTTATGAGTCGCTGCATAATTTTTTTATCAGGTTTTTCCCCAGCGGGGGAAAAAGGTTTTTCATATTCATTAACTTTTTTTCCCAGTGTTTTTATGACATTAACTGCTGCAATCCGAAAATCCAGATACTGCTCATAGTTTGGGCTGATGGTTTTGAATAGTTGTTTCACCTTAGTTACCAGCTCCATTGGTCGAGTATAAATAAAATTTTCTTTGTCTGAATCAATCATTAATTGCATTGCTCTTGAACTATCATGTTGCGGTTCACCATTAAGTAAAGTCATAGCACGTAATGTCATAATATTATTTGCGTAGTGTGTAAGTTTTTTATTGCGTCGCATGTGCATGGCAATAGCAAACATGTCTGCCTGAACTTCTCTCTTATAGCAGTCATACCGGGTTGAAAAAACCTTCTCGGATATAGGTATTCCACCGTAATGGAATGTATCAAGACAATGAAAAGCTTCATGGTCAATTATAAAATCAAGGTGGTGGTCTTTATCCAGATATGATTTTTTTGGCAGAGATTTCAATGTTTCTAGCGGTAACTCAATAAAATGTTGAGTTGCTATCTGATTGTTTAAGACGCTTGTGGCAGGGTCAAGTGTGATGACGCAGGTATGTTGTTTAGAAGCTGCGGGTATTTCGCCCACTTTAAACAGATAAGATGAAGCGATTTTATTGACTAACATCATCTGTATTTTTGCTACAGTGACATATAATAAATCTTCACGTAATTTTTTGGGGTGTTCATAGTCAAGACTGGTTGCCTGATAACCGATAAAGAGTTCAAGTGCCTGTAAACTTTTTTCCCATTCACCATTTTTTAAATGAACAAACTGAATATCAGGAAAAGTTTTATTGTAATAAAAGAGTTTTCTTTCAATTGACTTATTTATTTTTTCGACTTCAATCTCTTTGCTGAAAGATGATTTGGTTACAACTCCCTCATTAGCATGCAGACTGTTATAGAATTCCAGGCTAAGGATAGATAGAAAAATTATTGCTTTAAATGTTCGGGTGATAACCTGATATGAGTTTGATAAGAACATGAAATAAACATAGTATGAATTATCGAGTCATGCAAGAGTAAAACAATAAATGTAAATAATATGTGAGATTAGAGTACACTTTATGATCGTTTTGCATTATATCTCAGTACAACTTATGGTTGTCCACCAGGTATTTCCAGAACTTGCAATGCAAGTTCTGGTTGCATTAGATATGGCCTGCACGATTGTTACGCCCAACTTTTGTAAAATTATATAATATTAATATCTGATACGTATTTTGGTTGATTTGTTTTTCATTTAATTCATTAAAATGTCACATAGATGTTAATCACAAAGAGCCACTTTATGGATATTCAAAACGCAGTAGATCGGCTTAATGCTTTATTACCTCTCAAGGCCAGGCAAGATCAATTATCAGCAACATTAAAAAAACTGCATCATAAAATTTTATTTAGCCTGGTAGAACGGGGCCGGCCTCCAACAAAGGGTGAAATGATAGATGTTTTGGGTAATGAAAATGTAACTGAAAGTTTACTGCAACTCAGTTTAAATGATCTTGTCGTATTGGATGCAGAAGGTAAGCAACTATCAGGTGCATACCCGGTGACTACCGAGGCCACGCCACACAAAATAAAAGTTAACGATCATGCTATTTACGCTATGTGTGCCCTGGATGCAGTATCGGTGGCACCTGTGTTTGATACTGATGTTGTGATTGACTCGGTATGTCATGTCAGTCAAACACCGATCAGTATTTATATGCAAGGTCAAAAAATTATCGAGGTACAACCTTCGACTGATATTATGATTGGTATCCGATGGCAAAAGCCTTCTGCCGTTGCTGCACATAGCTTATGTATGGAAATGGTATTTCTAAACGACAGCAAAACCGCAGAAGAATGGCAGCAGTCTGATGCTGACAGTATTTCGATATTTACCTTGCCAGCAGCAGTTGATTTTGGAAAAGCCTTTTTTTTACCTTTGGTTAGCGGTATTTAAATAATACATTTAATTTAATGTTTTTAAATAGATACGTTATTTTATAAAATATTTTAATAGCAAAAGGGAGAGGCCGAATAAGCGTTGAATTTTGTTTCAAATCGAGAAGTTGAGATAGATCAAGCTTAACCTGATTGTGGCTTTGCATGCTTGATGTTTATTAAAACATCGTCTATTTTTATAGTATAGGTAATAAAAAAACATTGAAGGAGCTGATTAAATGAATAGCATTACAGTTTATATTGATGAATCTCTGTCTACCCGGGAAATTGTAAAACTTAAACATGAAATATTAGCCATTCCATATGTGACAGATGTCGAGCATCCTCGCCACGATCCACACGATCTCACGATTGATTATGAAGCTCATTCGGGGCTACCTTCTTTAGTCCTGGAGAAATTGCGTGCCAAGGGTTTGCATCCTGATATTATATCGGCATAAGTTAGGCGTAATTTATTAATAAATAAAAATACCAGGTTTTACATTTATCCCAGGTTTTACATTTATCCCAGGTTTTACATTTATCATGGAGGGCAAATGTAAAGCATGGCCATAAGTAATAGAGGCTATTAAGGTCTTTTTTCTGAGTTTTTCTTAAATCTAACCCAGGTTTAAACGATTAAGTAACTGTTCAATATCAAAATCTTCTTCAGTGTTGACAGATATTGAGTAAGTTTTTTCTTCATGGCCAATGGCTCGCCAGTTTTTAATCTGGTTTTCAAGAATATTTATATCTGCATCAGAGACATCGTGTGCCCTGTTACGGATCCTTTTTTTCAACGTTTCATGTGAAGCAATAAACTCAATAATGATATAACGAACGTGTTTTTGTGTGGCGAGTTCTTTGAATAGCTGACGTTGTTCAGTTGTGGAAAAGGTTGCATCTACAATAACGGGAAAACCTGAATCAATAATATCTTCGCTTAATTCAAGCAGTTTAAGATAAGTTTTTGCAGTCGCTTCTTTATTATATATTCCTTGCCCGGTTTTTTCGCGGGAATTTTGACCTGGTTTGATATTAAACAGTCTTTTACGTTCTATATCTGAGCGGATACGAATTGCACCGAGTTTTTCAAGTAACGGTTGCGTCAATGTACTTTTACCAGATGCAGACATGCCGCGTGTAATAATAAGGAAAGGTTTTTTTCGTTTTGTATAGTTAAATGCGAGTTGAAGGTAGCTATATAATTCCTTGTTAGCTTCATTTGATTCCTGTTGACTTGTTCCTTCTTGTGCAGCACGTATTGCATCGACTTTGGCACGTACCATCGCCCGATAGACAAGGTAAAACTGTAATACCCGGCACCCTTCATAATCGCCGGTTAATTCTAAATAACGGTTTAAAAATCGGTGTGCAAGTTCGGCTTGTTTATGGTCATCAAGATCCATCATTAAAAAGGCAATTTCACTTATCACATCAATCCAGCGAAAGTTAGCATTAAATTCAAGACAATCAAATGCAAGTGGACTGTTTTCATACCAGGCCAGGTTTCGCAGGTGAAGATCGCCATGGCACTCACGAATAAAACCTTTTTCCTTACGTTGAGTGAAAATATTTTTTATTTCATTAAAGGTGGCTTCAGTCCATAGTTCAATTTCTGATAATAAAGCGATCTTCGGTTTATCATGCAGATGATGACGAATTTGAATAAAGTTTTCTTTTGCGGGTTGGTATACCTGTTCTGGATTACCAGGATCAGACGTGATACTTGTTATTTCATTGTGTTGATGAAAGTCTGCAATCAAATCTGCTATAGAATCAATCATATCCTGTGTTAGTTCATTTCTTGCTAACATATGATCAAGTTGCATATCCTGTGAAAACTGCCTCATCTTGACGGCATATTCAAATATTTTTTTATTACCCGTTAATTGAGGATGTTCTGTTGATCCTGATATCGGGACCACCTCTAAATACAGGTTTGGTGCAAGGCGATAATTCAGACGTAATTCTTCTTCGCAATAATACTTTCTTTTTTCAAGTGTAGAAAAATCAACAAAACCTAAATTAACGGGCTTTTTTATTTTGTATACAAAATTACCGGTTAATATGACCCAGGATATATGGGTTTCAATTAACTGGCAGGTATCAACCGGATGATTATAAAATTCTGGTTTTAACATTGCCAGAATGAAAGGTGGAAGATGCTGTGAATTATTCTGATTTAGCATAGTGATATTACGTACTATCAATTATCCAGATTAGTAAAGTATAAACAATAAATTTAAATATATCGCGACGGAACAAGCTGGTGCCAGAAATTAAAAGCGCAGAGGCCGGAGTCAGAAGTTTACAGTCAGAGTAAAAATTTAGCCGTGGGGAGGATTAATTTATTTTTATAATTATGTCTTAGTTATTTTCAATTCGGTTGCAATTAAACTTCGAAGTTTGTCACGGCAGTTTGTAACCATGCAATCGTCAGCATAACGACAATCCAGTTTTACATCGAGTACGATTTCATCATCTACATCTAGCATACAAACCAACGCAATCTCCTCACGCTCGGTTTTTGAACGGGCCTGTTTTAGCAAGCTGATAGTGCTGTAGCCGTCTACAAAACGCTTTTTAGCAAAACTTGCAATGTGATCAAAGTCGTAATTCCCAAAACAGCCTGGACTATGGTTGGCCATAACTTCTGAGCCTTGTTATTGTTATTAATGGTGAATTTTAAAAAAGTGTAACTATTCTATGTTCAGTTCTTATTGATATAGATCAATAAATGGCAAAAGGCTTCGATCAGGCAGGTATTTTCCTTTTTTATTGACTTTATTCCGGTTGTGAGCCGGAATTTAACAAATAGTTGACGTCAATAAAAATTAAGAAACTTTTTTGTATATTAATCCCGGATTAAACAAGATTTCATTGTTTGCCAGTTGTTGCAAAGGGCAGCCATCGTTGTCGCAGTTTGCCTTGCGGTCATAGCCATATTTAATACCATCGGATTCAATGGTTTGATAGATGGGTTTGCCCAGATGTGTGCCAATGCTGGGGCCATAAACAGGTTTTTCCATGATTCTTTCCTTCATAATTAGGGTTTTTCGTCAGTATCTGTAATTTATATCGGTCCTGGGAAGATGGACTTTAATAACTGTGTCACAAAATTAGTCATATGGAGGACAGAATGATTCAGCAATAAAGGGGCTGGAGTAATATATTATTAATTACGTTTACTCCTTTAAACTTTAAGCTATTTTAAGTACTGTGTATTTATAAGGGGCTAAATGAAATTGGGGTAGCCCTTAATTATTATAGTAACGAGAGGTAACAAAAATGCCTAAAGATCTCCCGACAGCAGTAATGATATTAATTTGGTTGTTAAGCGGGGTCATCACATTTGGATGGCTGCTAATGGAATACGCAACACTATATTCATTTGTATTTGCCCTGGTATTCTTTGGCGTACCTGTACTGGTAAAAAAGATGCTTAAAAAAGAAAAACTGCAATCATAGTTAAAGTTGATTTTTAAAAATGTTAAAGGAGGGGGGTATAACTCTGCCACCTTATTGTCTTTAGTGGCGAACTTTGTTTTTGATACCGTTTATGACAAGCGCGGCTTTCTTTTTCTAATATAAATCAACATTCTCCATCATTAATCATAATTCTACAGCCAACAAAGTACGATTTGTTTTGCAGATTAAGCTTTTGTTAAACATTCGAATACTCTAATTAAATAAAGTTATAACGTAAGTATATAGTTAACTAGATGTTGTATTAATTTTTAATTAGTACAAAATACTCCCAGATATAAAGACTATTTATATCGCATTAAATAATAAGAATAAGTTTTTACCTTTTTAAAAATCAAAAATAAAATTTACCTTTAAACACAGAAGGGGGAGTACGCGATGGTATATACCAAAAAAAGTCCGGCGCTCTTTATCATTGGTGTCATTATGCTTGCAATTTGGTATGCAGCAGGCAATGGCAT
>Ga0316207_10005391_pt1 | contig 10622 bp, 7 predicted proteins | sample 6weekpyrite_MG_FD_204943 | JGI IMG/M metagenome (GOLD analysis project Ga0316207, IMG submission 204943) | Microbial mat bacterial communities from mineral coupon in-situ incubated in ocean water Damariscotta River, Maine, United States -... | ecosystem: Environmental > Aquatic > Marine >...
GCTTTGAGGTTGGTAAGCATATAGTTTGACAAGGCTAAAATACCGATGGCTACGATGATATTCGTAAGAAGTTTGTGCTCATAACGGTGACGGATATAATCTCCAACAGTAATAAAACGGTGTTTTTTTGAAAGTGTATAAAGTTTAGGAGCATACAGCATATATCCGCCCACGATAGCTATCATAAAGGTTACCGAGACCAGGAAAAACCAACCGTTTCTATAAGCCGAACCGGCAAACCCGATAAGGGAGTTTCCACTGTATTGGGTAGCATACATGGTTAAAAACAAGATACTCACACCAAACCCGCTTCCACCCAAATAGAAATCCGTCATTGTGTTTTCTTTGGATTTTACAAGACCGGCAATACCGACTGCTATCAGCGAGACAAGATACAGAAGTAAAAAGAAGGTTCCCCCTGTTCCTAAAAGGCCATTATCCATCTTGACTACCGTCATCCCATTCATTTTCAACGGCAAAGATAAGGACAATAGCATAGAGGAGACTCATGCTCATCGAAGCCCAAGCCCATAAAGGTATTCCGGCATAAGGTGCTGAAGGAAGAAGGGGGATTGTCAAAAATAAAAATAAAAGGGATAGTTTTAGCATTAATTCTCCTAAAAGTGAAACTATAGCATAAGGGTATTAAGAGAAGATATTGGATGAAAACAAACTGAACTTTTTTGTAAATTTACATGGAATCTTTAATATTAAATAAAATTGTTTTATATTATAGTTGGTTATATATAGCCTTAAGGGAAAAGAGTAATGAAAGAACAACCTTCTATTGTATCACCAAAAAAATTAGAAGAGATTCAAAAGGAAGTGTTGCAACTCTTTTTGGCAGGTGACTTTGCATTGTTTAAGTGGGAAAACAAAAAAAATTGGCCGGTCATTGCTGTTACTGAAAATGTAGTTAGGGTCTTGGGATATGAAACCTCACAATGGCTAGATGGCACCCTTAACTATGGCAAGTTGATACATCCCGCTGATATAAAACGTGTAGTCGATAAGACAAATACAAACTTAAAGTCGGGGACAGAGGATCTTTTTCATATTCCTTATCGTGTTCGACGAAGCGATGGGCAATATACATGGCTGTATGAATCGACACGGGTTGCTAAAGATATAGAGGGTCGGGTAACACATTTTATAGGTTATATTGTAGATATTTCAAGGATAGTTGAAAGAGAAAATAAGATTCAATCTCTAGAAGAACGTTTTGAGTTGGTGGTGTTAGCGACAGGAGACGGTGTCTGGGATTGGGATGTATTGACTGATGAGGTTTGGTATTCCGAACGTTTGAAGGAGATGCTGGGATACCAAGATGATGAGATGGGAAATAGTTTTCTTGATTGGAAAGAGAGACTGCATCCTCAAGATAAACAAAAAACCCTGAATACAATAGAAAGACACTTTCAGCACAAGACAGAGTTTTATGAGTCGATGTACCGGTTACGATGTAAAAACGGTACATGGAAATGGATACTTGGTCGTGGAAAAGCATTGTTTAACATGGAAGGAAAACCTTATAGAATGTTAGGTTTTCATACGGATATGACAAAGAGAAAACGTATTGAGGAAGAGCTGCGTTTATACGCAAAGATATTTGAAAACTCTGAAGAAGGGATTACTATCACCGATGCTCATAGTCACATTATTTCTGTTAATGATGCATTTACAAAAATAACGGGCTATGAACGTAATGAGGTCATCGGAAAGACACCGGCTATTTTATCTTCAGGCCGACATCATAGAGACTTCTATGAAAAGATGTGGAAGAGTCTAATCGAGAAGGGTAGTTGGGAAGGTGAGATCTATAACAGGAAAAAAACTGGAGAAATCTATCCGGAGTGGATATCTATCTTCACTATAAACGATGATGAAGATAAGATGATTAGGTATGCTGCAATTTTCTCTAACATAACGCCTTTAAAAAAGGCGTTGGAAAAAAGTGATCATCTTTCTCATTATGATACCTTGACGCAGCTTCCTAATTTGAGCTTGTTACATGACAGGGTGGATCAGGCTCTTATAAATGCCAAGAAAGAAGGGAAAAAAGCAGCACTGTTGTATATGGATCTGGACCATTTTAAAAACCTAAATGACTCTTTGGGACATAATATCGGTGATAGATTTCTTCAGGAGGTCGCTTCTTTACTTAAAGATTCTATCCGCCCAAATGACACATTAAGCAGACAGGGCGGAGATGAGTTTGTGGTACTGCTTTGTGATATTGACTCTGAATATGAGATCATAAAGATAACAGAAGAGATCTGCACAAAAATGCAAGAAACGATCTCTATAGATGAACATAAGATCACAAGCTCTTTTAGTATTGGAATCGCAGTTTCACCCGAGGACGGTACGAGTTTTGAGACACTTCTTCAGCACGCAGATACGGCGATGTATCAGGCGAAAAAGAGTGGACGCAACATGTTTCAGTTTTTCAAGTCAGAGATGAATGCTCTCGCTGAGAAAAAATATAAAATGCATATGGCTTTGAATCAGGCCATAGAAAAAAATGAACTGAGTTTGCATTTTCAGCCCCAGTTAGATATTACATCTAAACGTATCTTCGGCGCGGAAGCGCTTTTACGTTGGACCTCGTCAGAATTGGGGAGCGTATCACCGGCTGAGTTTATACCTATTGCCGAAGAAACAGGACTTATCATTCCTATAGGAAAATGGATCTTGGAAGAAGCCTGTGCCCATGCAAAGGCCTGGAAAGAGGATGCTGATATGCCGGAGCTTGTTATCTCTGTTAACATTTCAGTTTTGCAGTTTAAGCAGCCTGATTTTCAGAAAATAGTAATGAAAGCCTTGCAGATGCACTCTTTGGATGCTAAATATATTGAGCTTGAATTGACAGAAACTTTACTTATTCAAGATATGGAGCAGAACCTACAGGTGCTTAATGCATTAAAAGAGTGCGGGGTTAAATTCTCAATAGATGATTTTGGTACAGGCTACTCTTCTTTGAGTTATCTCAAAGAGATCCCTGCGAGCCAGCTTAAAATAGATCAGTCTTTTATTAAAACTCTGCGTCAGAATAAAGACGATGAAGCCATAGTGAATTCTGTTATTAGTTTGGGAAAACATTTTGGTATGCAGGTCATCGCGGAGGGGGTCGAGACACAAGAAGATCTTGATTTTCTTGAGGGGATGCAGTGTCATGAAGCCCAGGGATACCATATCAGCAGACCACTTCCTGCCAAAGCCTTTGAAGATTTTATCAAGAAGCAAACTAATTTCTAGTCAAAGGTGTCTTTATCCTTTTATGATGTGATTAAGTCCAAAAAAGTAGAGGATCCGGATGGATAAACTCATAGGCAAGTGCCTTGATCAGCTTGTTTGAATTTACAGACCGACCAGTTGTCCTGTTGTATTCTTTCGTTTGGAACCCAAACGTTTTTGCATTTTTTTGATGTATGACTGAGCGAAGGGGATGCAAGGGTGCGACAAGGTTAAAGAGTCCGTTCGTGATCTTTTTTTCTATCATCTGTGCTACGATATTAATGACATCATCTGCATGTATATAGTTGACCGGTCCATCAGCATAAGCCGAAGCTGATTTCCATTTTCCTGCGATCCTGTCTTCTCCCATCAATCCGCCAAGACGTAAGACAAGGACATCCGCTTTTAGACTTGTGACAAGCTCTTCAGCCTCTTTTTGAATACTTTTTTGCGTGATAAGCGCATCTTCATTCACTTCTTCTTCAAACTCTTTATAAACGGAGGTTGAAGACATTAAGATAATAGAAGAATTTGAAGGGGTGTTTTGAAGGATACCCTTTAAGGTACGCAGGTAGTTGTCTTTGGTTGAAATAGATATAATAAAGATCTCATTTGTCCAAAAAGGGTTATCCGGCGCAGGGTTTATACTATATTCCAGGTCGGTATCTGTTTGAGCTTTTCGGCTATAACACTGCACCTGATGCTTCTGTCTTAAATACATTGCAAGAGGCTTTCCTAGCCAGCCGCATCCAATCACTCCAATTGTAACCATAATGACACCTATTTTAAGAGCAATTATAACATCTATTATAAAAATGTGAAAACTGTTTTTATAATGTCATGGGGCCTATAACGCCAAAAAAAGGCTTTTATAATACAAGAATGACATAGAAAAATATAATTTTCTGCATTAGGTTTTGTAATACTACCCTCGTGTTTCAACATTATGTTCAATAAAATTTTTAAGGCATAGTAAAGTAGATATTCCCTACAATCTAAGGTTAATGGTACGAGTGTACTATAGAAAGATTCTTTTCAAAGGAAGAAAAATGAAAAAAGTTATGTATGCGGGAATGACTGCTTTGGCATTACTATTTACTGGCTGCGGCGGTGAAAGTGATGAAGCATCATGTAGATTCGAAGTTCAATTGAACTTAGATAAGGGTGATTTTGCTGCTGTTATTGCAGAACTTGAGAATCCGAGCAGCGCTTGTTTATCGACGTACGCGGCAAGTGATTGGCAAATTGATCTAGGTGCCGCGTATATGGGCCTTGCAGGATTGAGTATAACGGATATTGTTGGACTTATTACGGCTGAAAATAATGCGACAACCGATGCATTTAGTAGCTTGATCGATGGTGTAACTGAGCAACAAAGCGACAGTGCCTTAGAAAACCTGGGTAAGGCTGCGGCTGCTTATACTGCAGGCTTAGAAGGAATTGATTGTACGGACGGTAATATTACGGCTTCACAGCAAGATATCTGTCTGTTTATCGGACTGGCTGAGACGATGCGGGCAACAACAACGATCAGTTTTTTAGTGGATGATGTATCTGACCTTTTTGATGAGACTAATACTACGGCTCAAGATGCTGCGCAAGAAGAGATGATGGCAGCTATGTGTGCCTTGCAGTTTGTTAACCAAGGTACAACATGTACGGATGGAACAAGTGTAATCAGTGTGACAGCAACGGATGTGGATTTTACCTATACAGAATTTAACAATACGGTAAAAACGTTTTCTGATATCAATGTAACTATAAATGGAAATGAATATCATGAATTAGGTACAGAGGTGGCTTCTATTCCGGGCGGCACCACCATTGTAACGGATGGATATTGTGAAAACAACTTCAGTAATCCTTCGTCTATGTGGGATGCGATGTTAAGTCCCTATGCATGTCCATTGAATGAAGACCCAACGGTTGTTGATGAAAGTGTTGTTGAATTGTTAGTAGAAACACTAAACAGTGGATTAGAAGCGGTTATAGGTGCCTTACCTTGTGATGATCCTCTAGGCGTTGATTGTCTTGAAGCGGATGTTACTGAATATTTAGATGAGATTAATACAGATACGAATGATACGATTTCAATTGAAGAAATCCAAACATATTTAGATAACTTATAAAAGGGAAAGTGTTTATGAAAAAAGTAATATTATTTTCACTGTGTAGCGCATCATTATTGATGGCGGGTTATTCGGAACATGCTTATTTGTATAAAGATTCAAGAATTATGGGTATGGGTGGTGCCAATGTGGCAGTCGGCGGTTACTCAAGTTCGGTGTTTCATAATCCTGCGGGGATACGAAATATCAGACAAGACCACGGTCTTGAGGTTGAACTTTTAGGTCTGACGATACAAGGATCAGAAGGTATAAAGGATTTTTCGGATGATCTTGATAATACAGAAACAGATGAAGAGATTATTGATGTCTTGAAAAAGTATTCGGGTGATCATTTCAATGTCAATGTAAGTAACTACTCATCTGTTTCTTACAATGGTGAGGCTTCTGCTTGGTCTGTAGGTGTTTTAGCCTCAGTAGATGCAAACTTTTTTGTACATGGAAATGGCGGGTCAAATGATCTTCTAGAAACACATTCACGTGGATATGGCGGTCTGATCGGAACGTATGCAACAAGTTTTACGGACGTTGGTCCGGGTACGCTTGATGTCGGTATTACCGGAAAGTATATCTCTCAAACATCTTATGAAGGCGGTTTGGGTATTTCTGAACTTCTTAATGAACAAGATGATTTGGGAACTTACCTGCAAGATAAATATGAAAAGGATGCTAAGGGGTGGGGTATAGACTTAGGTGTCGTATATAAACCCTTTGCAGAAAACTATTTTCACCCTGCCTTTGGTCTGAGTATCTTGAATATCGGTGATATGGGTATGGATGACAATTATGGTAAACAGCCGATGACGGTCAACCTGGGTGCATCTATCTCTCCGGAGCTTCCATTTTTTGAGCATTTTATTGTAGCAGTCGATTATGTCGATCTTCTTAATGCCAATGAGGCTCGTTTTTATGACTTTACAGAAGCGGATGGCGTTGTTACCGAGGTAACTTATCAAGATTTTGAAGAAACAGACTTTATGAAGCGTTTACGCTTAGGTGTAAGTGCGGGTGTATTTGATAACAGTTTCTTTTTAGCTACAGTGAATGCAGGTATGTATCAAACTAACTATACACTGGGTTTAGATCTTCAAGCGACCCTGTTCAAATTAAGCGCTGCGACTTATGCTGAAGAGATCGGGCCAAAAGCGGGAGATCTGACAGATCGCCGTTATATGCTTACTGTCGGCATAGGTTGGTAGTCTAAGCCTTTTTTCTCTCAAGTTTACTTGAGAGTCTCTTTTTCTCCTGCTTTAAACATTTCCAATCATGACTATTTTTTTATAATCTAAGCTATACTTTTATAACAAACTTTCTGCAAAAAGCCTAGGCAAGAAGTCTAATATATAGGAGGGTCTTAAATGAATTTTATTGAACAACAAATAGCTATAGCGCTTGTGGGTTTAAGCCTTGGCGGCTTATATGGTTTTTATAAGTATATGAAACGGAAAAACTAATCTTTGTTTTTTTCTTCAACTCTGTCGTCGACCTTGATGTCTGAGTTTTTGTTTGTCATCTTATAAACAAAGACAAAGACTTCGGCAACAGCCTTATATAGGTTTTCAGGTACTTCCTTATCAAGTTCTACCTTCGATAAAAGTTCTACCAAATCTTCGTCTTGACGAATAGGAAGATTGTTTTCGCGTGCGAGTGAAATGATCTTTTGGGCGCTTTCTCCCTTTCCTTTGGCTACAACTTTTGGAGCAGATGCCTTGGTCTTATCGTATTTTAGCGCAGCGGCTTTCAAGATTTTTTCACTACGGTTTGTCATTTCACATCCTTGAGTAGAAGGATGGCATCATGTTTTAACACTTATCATCCTTTTACCTCAAATCCGAGTTCATTCAGCTGTTCTGCATGAGTATAAGGATGACGTTTCTTGGTATCAGGATCAAGTTCAAGCAGATGAATGTTTCTGGGCATGACATCAACGCTCATCAGGGCCGAGCGAAGTTCTTTAATATGGTCTTTAAAAATGCTCTTTAACTCTTTTTTCTGAGTGTATATCATCATGTTAAGTTGATTCCCATCAAAAAGCTGCAAGACCATATTAAGCTTTCCATATTCCTTTAGTTCTAAATCGATTTCGCAATAAGAAGAGCCGTCACCCTTCTTTTTAAAAGAAAACTTTCCATTATCAAACCCATCCCAGGCATAAGGAAGGTAAAGAAAGGATGCATTTGAAAGGTGAGAAAGAAGTTGAAAATACTCAACTTGCATAAGAAGCTTCTCAACACTCTTTGATGCCTCAGGCGCACTTTGTATCGGATTTGAACTTAACTCTTTCTCCAGGGTAAGCAAAAGGGCTTTCATGTCTTTTTGCAGGTTCTCTTGAAGGAGGGCATTGTCAAGCAGATGGGACGGTTTTGCAAAAAGTGATATCTTTGCCAATTGATCTTGCATGGATTTGGAAAAGAGGATGTCTGCTTTGGAGGTCTCTTTCTCAAAGTTTACTAACCATTTTTTTATATCTTTGGGTATATTTTCTTGCTCAAAATCAGAGAGGGGCTGTTTTAAGGAGAGCAGTATCTTCTCAATAAGGTCAAAAATACTTTTTGTACGGCTGCTGTTTAAAGGCGATACTTTTTCAGATATAGTACTTAAAAAAGATTTAATATCATCAAGTTTTAAGAGCTCAATGTCCTTGAAGCTCATTTGAGAGAGCGTCTTTGTCTCTGCAATCAAGGAAGTAAGCTCTTTGATCTCATTTTTGGGTAAAGATCTTATATCCAGGGTCTGTAGGTTTGAGCTAAGTTCTTTTAAGGCAGCTAGGCTTGTGTTTTTATCGTGTACCAGTAAAACCTTTGCTTGTATGGCTGCAAGCTGAGAAAGGAGGGCTTTTGTATCTGCTCTTGTGCTGATACGCAGTTCGGAGGCAAGTTCGTGAATGATGTTTTTTAGTGAGTCTAAAGAAAAAACTTCTTGTTTGAGGGTGGGGCCTTGGCTGAAACCTTCCATTTTGGAAACAAGTTTTTGGACATCTTTATTATGTAGAGGGTCCGCTGCTTTGCGTATGTCTTTGAGTGAAGAGAGGAGTGTGTCGACTTCTTTTTTTATCAGGCTTAAAGAAGCAGTACCGTTTTCCTTGGAAAATATTTCTTTATTGTATAAGATCGAGTCTGTTTTTTTAACCAATGTACTGCTCGCAGGTGCTTCACTTTTGATAAGAAGGCTTTTTAGCTGATCCAAGGCATTTTTGAGCGCTGTCTTAGGACTGTTTTCTTGTGTGAACTTCGATTCCAAAAAGACCCCGGAATTTTTTATAAAATCTTTCAGGCCTGCGGTGTCTGTCTGTTTAAGTTCAAGCAAAGAAAGTTTTAGGCTTTGAAGGATTCTGTCAATCTTGGAATTTGATGAGCTATCAAGCTCTAGGAGCTGAATGAGGGCTTTCATCTCTTTGGGAAAGCTCCCCAGTTCTTTAAAAAAGTCAGAGTTTTTCAAGATATCAAGGATGATCTTATTTGACTTATTTATGTCCAAGGTGTCATTCATAAGTTGTGAAAGTACCGCTTTTAAATCTTTAGCCTGTGAAAGTGTCTCTAGCTGTTCAGGGCTCGCATTTTTAAGGATCTTAGAAATAGCTTTGTTTGAATTGGGCAGAAGTAGTGATAATTGCTGTTGAGAAGTTATTTCAATCATGTGTATAGATCGTCAAAAAATGATAAAATTAAAAAGATAACCGCATTTGAATTTTTAGAAGACATGTTGTTAGGAGTGTTCCATCAAAAAGTCTTTGTAGGCGTCTGCGGGAAGCGGTTTGCAATAATAATATCCTTGTATATCGGGACAGCCAGATTTTACAAGATAATCTTTTTGTTCTACAGTCTCCACACCTTCGGCAACGAGTTTGAGTTTTAGACTTTGTGCCAAGACGATAATCGCCTTAACAATAGCCATATCATCCTCATTATGCGGTATATCTTGGATGAAGCTTTTGTCAATTTTTAGTTTATCAATGGGCAGGCGTTTAAGGTAGGAAAGTGAAGAGTAGCCTGTACCAAAATCATCGATTGAGATGGTTATGCCTAAGGATTTGATATTGTTAAGAATTTGAATCGTAGACTTTGGATTTTTCATGATCTGACTTTCAGTTATTTCAAGTTCAAGAAACTCAGGATTGAATCCTGTTTTTTGAATAATCTTTTTGATGTGGCTTACAAAGTTTTTGCTCTCGAGTTGTCTCATTGATACATTCAAAGAGAGTTTTCCTGTGAAAAGTCCTTCCTTCTGCCATGTTAGAACTTTCGTTAAAGTCTCCTCCATCATCCATAGGTCTATTTTCGAAATCAGGCCTATCTCTTCGGCCAGTGGTATGAAGTCATCAGGGGAAACAATCCCATGTACTGCATGATTCCACCGAATAAGCGCTTCCATTCCGGTGATCTTGCTCGTTAGGGCATTGATCTTGGGCTGGTAATAAGCTTGGAATGACTCTTCCTCAAGCGCATGCCGCAGATCTGTTTCTAAGGCCACTCTTTTAAATGCTTGCGCAGACATCTCTTCATTATAAAAGGAGTAGGTGTTTCGGCCGCGCTCTTTAGCCTTATACATTGCTGTATCCGCATTACGCAACAGTATATCAGTGGTATCTCCATCGTTTGGAAAACTGCTGATACCGATACTAAAAGTTGTATATAAGGTGTTTCCATTGACAAAAATCGGATCCTTGATCCTATCAATGATATGTTGGATGATATCAACGATTTTTTTGTTCTCCGAGCTCTCAATGATGATGGTAAACTCATCTCCGCCAAGTCTCGCAATCGTATCATATTCTCTTACACAACGCTGAAGTCTTTGTGTTGTCTCTTGCAAGAGCTTGTCACCCGACTCATGTCCGTAAGTATCATTGATCTCTTTAAATCGGTCAAGGTCAAGAAACAAGACACTTACCGATGTGTTATGCCGTTTGGCCAGTTTAATACTTTGATCCAAACGGTCTAAAAACAGAAGTCTGTTAGGCAGTCCGGTAAGTACATCATGATGGGCAAGATGCTCGAGTTTTTTGTTCTGTTCTTCGAGTTGTATTGTTTTAGTGGAAACTTCGTTCTCTAATTTTTTATTAAGGGCGACTATAAATGTCCTGTAGCGTTTTACATAGAAGTAGTAAAAACCGCTTATTAACAATAAAAGCGCCAGTGTAGCGGCAAGAATCAGTCTGTCTCGGATACGGTTGATACTGCTCAAGTCGATACTGTCAATATCATGAAAAAGAAGAAAATAACTCATGGGACGGTTATTGATATCACTAAGATGCAAAAC
>Ga0316207_10005392_pt1 | contig 10621 bp, 10 predicted proteins | sample 6weekpyrite_MG_FD_204943 | JGI IMG/M metagenome (GOLD analysis project Ga0316207, IMG submission 204943) | Microbial mat bacterial communities from mineral coupon in-situ incubated in ocean water Damariscotta River, Maine, United States -... | ecosystem: Environmental > Aquatic > Marine >...
ACGGTTGCCGCCCCTGCTGCAACAACCAAGGAGTTTGACACATAGCCCCAAAAAGACTCATCGAGCAAACCTTGCTGCCACGCTTGTAAGCTCCAATCAAACATCCAGAACAACGGCAGGGCAAATGCAAACAAGGTAATCAAACCAAGCCACAGCCAAATAAGACACTGCTCGAACACCGAAGCATGACGTAATCTTATCCGTCGTAATTGTGTGCCGCTTGCATAGTAACGTTGTCGATTACGCGACCAGCGTTCAAAAATCAAAAATGAGAAGCTCAATAAGACCAATACCATTGATAAACCAGCCGCCCCTTGGTAATCAAAACGACCATTCATTTGCAGGTAAATACTCAGGGTAAAGGTTTGGTAACGCAACATACTTACCGCGCCAAAATCTGATAACACGTGCAGCACAACTAAAGATAAACCTGCCGCAATCGCTGGGCGTAATAAAGGTAAATTAACCCGCCAAAATACGGCAAACGGTGATAAACCCTGAATCCTCGCAGCCTCTTCTAGGCTAGGGTTGCTATGTTCAAGCGCGCTACGAACTAGCAAAAAGACATAGGAAAAACCGGCTATCGAAAGAACAAAAGTAACACCGCCGACACTATACAAATCAGGAATCGCAACATGATCACCAAATACCGATAACCATAACTTGCCTATCCAGCCATCTTCTTCAAACAAAATAGTGTAGATATGTGCAAACACATAAGTTGGAATAGCCAACGGCAAGATCATTAGCCATGTTGCTATTTTGCGGCCAACGAACTGTCTTCGCGCAATTAACCAAGCACTGGAAACACCAAGAATAAAACTAAAAATCGCCACCAATACAGCAAGCGATAGCGTATTCCATAACAAACCAGGTAAGCGCTGACTCCACAGTGCCTGCCAGCCCGATAGCGATAGTTGACTACTACTGATAATCACAAACAACAATGGAATTGCCGCGACCACAACAATCATGGTCGCGACAACACCTAAAGCACCCACCCGACGTACAAATGCCTGCCATATTTTTAGCAGTCGTGGTGTTTCTTCCAATATGTGTTCAGTTGCGGGCATAGTCCCTAACGTTTAGCCTAAATATCTAAGCGATGTGCCGTTATGGCATACCAATCACATCTAATAAATCCAGCGTCTCAATACGGTGCATACCCAATTCTCGCATCGGCACATCCGCTACTTTATAACTACCTGCCGCAGGCACAATTGATGCAGCTGGCACGCCTTCACGCGCAGGGTATTCGCTGTTCACAGATGCAAATTGCTGTTGCCCTTGTTCAGATAATAAATACGTAATTAGTTTTTCAGCCAATGCCTTTTTCTTGGTGTACTTACTGATACCAATACCGGCAACATTCCACGCAACCCCCATTCCCATATTCTGCTGATCTGGGATCAAAATACTAATAGGTGCGTTAGGATGTTTCGCTAGGTGACGGTAAATATAATAATGATTTACTAAACCAACATCTTTCTTACCAGAGGCAACCGCCTTAACGATTTTGCTGTGCTTGCTAAATAGCTTGCCACCCACATTCTCTTTCATGCCTTTTAGCCAGTCTGTGACTCGTTTCTTACCCGTGCTTAATTGGTAAACAGTGACACCGGCAATAAAGCTGCCATTACTACTATGCGTAATTGCTAAACGATCTTTTAAACGTGGGTCAGCAAGATCAAAGACCGATTTTACAAAACCTAAATCTTTAGCATTGTTGTTGATAACTAAAACGCGTGCTCGCGCCGAAAGCCCTACCCATGTGTCATCATCTGCTCGTAAACTGGCAGGAATAACCTTAACAATATCTTTATTGATTGGTTGAAATAGACCTAGTTGACTGCCTGTTTGAAGATTACCAGCATCATTACTGATATAAAGATCAGCAACAGTACGATCGCCTTCAATTCTTAATTTATTTAATAAAGCAGTTGATTTTGCCGTGTGCAAAACTACTTTAATACCTGTTTCAGCCGTAAACTTTTTAACGAGTGGTGTAATAAATTTATCTTTACGTCCAGAATAGACGACTAATTCTTCTGCTTGAACCGCAGAAGCTGCTGCTAGAAATGATGCCAACAGCAAACCAACCAACCCATGTTGCCAATATTTTTTCATCTTGCCTCACCCTTATTCAAGCCACATGCTGCGATATCAGCAATGCCGCGTGTCCATATCCTAACCACAAATGCTAATGATAATGATTATCATTTATAAATCAAGTTTTGCTTATATTTACAACTCAAACTGTCATAGTAATCAATAAGAAGTGTGTGCTTACTTCGGCTATAGATAACTTATAAAGTAGATCAATTTGCTTTCACCAAACGATTGATCGTTAGGCCTTGAACTAAAATAGAGAAAATAACCACAGCATAAGTCGCGATTAATATCGTATCCCGCTCAGCACCTAAAGGTAATGATAGGGCTAATGCCACTGAAATACCGCCTCGTAAGCCGCCCCAAGTCATGATTTTAATTGCATTTGGGCTAAAGGAACGTCGCAATTTCATTAGCGATACTGGCGTCGCCACACAAACAAAACGGGACAACAACACCAAGGGAATCATAATCAATGCAGCAACCCAACTAGTTACATCGCTTGTCAGTACTAATACCTCAAGACCAATCAACACAAATAACACTGCATTCAATACCTCATCAACCAACTTCCAAAAGGTATCAAGGTGTTCACGCGTTTTATCCGACATCGCTAAACGACGACCATGATTACCAATTAACAGGCCACCCACTACCATCACAATCGGACCTGAAAGGTGTAATGAACTTGCCAAGGCATAACCGCCCATCACCAGCGCTAAGGTAATCAGTACTTCAACCTGATAATTATCAACACGACGCAACATCGTATAAGCAAGCCCACCCAGTAGCAGCCCCATGAGGCCACCACCAATGACTTCTTCAGCAAACAGCAATGCAATACCCGAACTACTGATTTCCTGATTTGCTGTGACAATGCCAAATAGCACCAAGAAGACCACCACACCCACGCCATCATTAAATAACGACTCACCGGTTATTTTAGTTTCCAGTGATTTCGGCACACCGGCTTTTTTTAAGATACCGAGAACAGCAATCGGATCCGTGGGGGATATCAATGCACCAAATAACAAACAATAGCCAAAGCTGATCTGCACACCCAGCAAATCAAACAACATCCAACTGAGACCACCAATAATAAATGTCGACGCGATAACACCAACCGATGCAAGTACCGCAATCACGCCTTTTTGCTTACTCAAATCGTCGAGATTGACATGTAAGGCACCGGCAAATAATAAAAAGCTCAACATGCCATCCATTAGAGTGCGATTAAAATCGATACTATTAAGTAGAGTTAAAGCATGTTGATTAACACTCTCAAACACTGAGCCAATCAATAACACTAACAGAGACATCAATAAGGAAATCAGCATCACACCAATCGTGTTTGGTAGGCGAATAGTATGGTGGTTAACAAAACTAAAAATTGCTGTTAATGAAATAATGATTGCAATGACATCTAGTAGTGACATTTATTATTCTCCGTCGAGTCGCTGTCCCTTAGCCAGGCGCGACAAATCACCTTCCATTCCCATCGCTTGACGCATGATCATATTCTTCAATGGGCGAGTACGATTAGTTAACTGCAAACCGGTATTGCGCAACCATTTCATAATGGGTTGTGTTGAACCAAACAAACGTTTAAAGCCATCCATGGTGGATAACATTGTCAGGTTCTCACCTTTTCGCCAACGCTCATAACGACGCAATATTTTATGTGAGCCAATGTCTTGTTTTTTATTACGTGCATCAACTAACACCTCAGCAAGACTGGCTGCATCAGCAAAACCAAGGTTCACGCCCTGACCTGCTAATGGGTGAACGGTGTGCGCGGCATCACCCAATAAGGCAAACCGCGGTAAAGTATATTTTTCGGCATGTTGCATGCGCAAGGGGAAAGCCGCACGCGGTCCGCACTTAAGCATACGACCTAACTTATCGCCAAAAGCTTTTTGTAACTCATCAAGAAAATTAGCCTCGCCCATCGCTAATAATTTTTCAGCATGTTCCGGTGTGGTTGTCCAAACAATCGAACTCGTGCCATCGGATAAGGGTAAAAAGGCTAAAGGTCCATCTGGCATAAAACGCTGCCAAGCCGTTTCTTGATGTGATTGCGATGTTACAATGTGTGCTACCACACCGTGTTGTTGATAATCCCAACCGCTTGTTTCAATGCCTACCAACTCTCGTAATTTCGAACGACTACCATCGGCAGCAACCACTAAACTCGCGGTAAGTTTCTTGCCATTATCCAATTCAACCTGAGCTCTATCTGCATTTATATCAAGTTGCGCAATGCGCATAGGGGCAAGCAGGCTAACATTATCCAGTGCTTGTAATTGCTGGTGTAGCGCAAATAACGTGACTCTGTTTTCAACAATATGTCCTAATAATGGCGTACCAAGTTCTGCACTATCAAAATGAATCGCGCCGGTGCCTGTTGCATCCCATACGCGCATTTCACGATAAGGTGAAATACGTTGCTCTCTCATCACCGGCCAAGCACCAACACTCTCGAGTATTTTCTGCGAAGCACAGGTGATTGCTGATACACGTTGATCAACACTATCCGCTGGCCAATTAAAATTAGGTTCTCTTGCTTCAACTAAGCCAATCCGAAAACCTTGCTGACCCAATGCACAAGCAAGCGTCGCACCTACCATGCCAGCACCAACGATAATAATGTCGTAATCTTGATTCACTGCTGTATTCACCCTAAGTATCCAGCCGTAATCCACGTGCTAATTTTGGTAAATGACCACTCAGCCCCATTGCCTGACGTGTGATTAATTTCTTTAAAGGCGGGAAAAGATCGGTTGCAACCAACCCTACATTTCGCGCTAAAGCAACGGGGGCAAATTTGTTTGAGAATAACCGCACCATACTGTCCGTAAAACCAATTACACGCATATGATCACATCGGCGCCAACGAGCATAACGTTTAAGAACCGGTAGTTCACCAATATCTTCATTAGCATTCACCGCATCAACGATGACTTCTGCTAACACGGCCACATCACGCAATCCAAGATTAAACCCTTGTCCTGCAATAGGGTGAATCGTATGCGCCGCATTACCAACCAACGCTAAACGTGCTCGCACATGTTCACGTGCTTGCTTCAATGCCAGAGGAAAACCAAACCGCTTACCAACCCGTGTGAACTGCCCTAGCTGCCCACCGAAACGTTGTTCGAGCTCAGTCAGAAAATCCGTATCACTCAGTGCGAGGATCGTCTCTTTGTCTTTATCTTTTACCGTCCAAACAATCGAACAGCGATGTTCCGTTCCCGTATTTAATTCATCAACATCACTCATGGGCAATACAGCCAGTGGTCCTGTTGGCGTGAAACGTTCATAAGCAACATTTTGATGTGGTCGTTCAACACTAACATTGGTAATAATGGCCGTCTGCCCATAATTCATATCAAACGTTTTAATACCGACTTGTTCCCGTACAGCCGACTGCACACCATCGGCACCAACCACGAGACTTGCCGAAAGAGTCTGTTGCTCTCCCTCTACGTCTATATCAAGTTCTGCATGGGTTGGCGTAAATTGTATTGCCGTTAGTTTTGCTGGACAGATCAATTCAACATTCGACAAGGCCTCTAAACGTGCGCCAAGTGCTTGTCCCAACAACCGCGTATCAACAACATAACCAAGCGCATCAAGGCCTTCTTTTGCACAATCCAAACGCGTCTTACCAACATGGCCACGATCAGATACATGAATTTTTTCGATTGCCGTCGCGCCTAAATCTTGAATCGACGACCAAATCCCAATGCCTTCAAATATTTGCCGTGAACCATAACCCAATGCAACCGTACGCTCGTTATAACTTGGCTGTGCATCAGAACGTAGCGGCACTGCTTCAATGACGGCAATACGTAAATCCTGCTCACCTAAGGCACAGGCAAGACTAGCACCGACTAAGCCGCCACCAATAATGACAATGTCGTAATTCGTTTCCATCACTCAGCCATTAAGGCTTCTACCTCATCTACACTGCTCGCTAAGGCACCGGTTAATACATCATGACCATCTTTGGTCACCAACACATCATCTTCTATACGAATACCGATACCTTGCCACTTCTTCGCTACCCCTTTTGAACCGAGAGGAATATATAAACCAGGTTCAACCGTCATCACCATGCCTTTTTCAAGCACACGCCACTCATCACCCAATTTATAGTCACCCACATCGTGGACATCCATACCTAACCAATGTCCGGTTCGATGCATATAAAAACGCTTGTAAGCCTCATTCTTGATTAATGTTGGCACACGCCCTCGAAGCAGGCCAAGATCGACAAGCCCCTCTGTCATGGCGCGTACTGCCGCCTCATGAGGTTCATTCCAGTGATTATCGGGTTTAAGCTGTTCAATCGCCGCTTTTTGGGCTGCTAACACCACTTCATACAATGCTTTTTGCGGTTTACTAAAAGCGCCATTAACAGGAAATGTCCGTGTGATGTCCGATGCATAGTAATCATATTCAGCACCCGCATCGATCAGCACCAAGTCGCCATCATTAAGCGGTTCACAATTATCTATATAATGGAGGGTGCAGGCATTATTACCACCGCCAACAATCGACGAATAAGCCGGTGACGGACTTCCCTGACGCGTGAATTCATAAAGCAATTCCGCCTCAAGCTCATATTCATTCATACCTGGTTTACATGCCCGCATCGCACGCTCATGTGCAGCCACTGATATCTTAGCCGCTTTACGCATCGCACGAATCTCAGTAGCGCTTTTAAATAAACGCATCTCATGTAAAACATGATCGAGACCAACAAATTCGCCGGGGGCATGAATCCCGCTACGCGCTTTATCGCGCAGCCGATTCACCCATTTGATAACACGCTCATCAAACTTGGCATTATTACCCATGGTATAAAACACACGTTCGGTGTTTTCCATTAAGCCTGGCAAAATGTCGTCAATATCACTAATTGGAAAAGAATCATCCGCCCCATACTCAATACAAGCACCGTCTTGCCCAGCACGAGGGCCAACCCACGCTTCTTGAACAGGGTCACGTTCACGACAAAATAAAACGTACTCACCATGCTTGCGACCAGGAATAAAAACAGCCACCGCCTCTGGCTCAGGAAATCCAGTGAGATAATAAAAATCACTGTCTGGACGGTAGCGATACTCCACATCACGATTACGGATCTTCATATTCGCTGCAGGTAAAATCGCAATATCACCTGGTTCCAGCATTTTAAGAAGTTGTTTGCGACGTCGTTTGAATTCTTTTTGACTCATATCTTCAACACAGTTTTATTATTTACAAATAAACGATTAATGCTCAATCACATTTTTAGGCTTCGAAAGCTCTTCAAAAATCAACAACACACCTACACGTAAGTACTCAACTAACTCCGCATAGGCACCCTCGTCCTCTTCACCCGCCTGCTCATCATAATTCTCAATACGTGCAATCTCAGTCATGTCATTAACGACTTCGCGAGAATCCTCGGGTAATTTATCTAACTGATTAATACCTGCGATACCCAAACCAAGATAAAATCCCTGACACCATTGCGCTAAGGCCATCACTCGCACTGGCAGTGGCTCATCATCTGCAGGCATCATCAATTCATATGAAAAATCAGCACCCTGTAATTGCACCTTTACGACTGCTGCAAATCCTTCCAGTGTCTCGCGTGCCTCTGCCGCCAATAAATCGCCATCATGCTGCTCTGGATGCAGCTCAGACAGCCAAATCGAAATAGCGTCACCACCAGCACACAATAACGCACTCAATAGCCCATGAGACTCTGCAGGCTCTTGCATCGCCCCACTTTGCTTAAGTAATTCATCAATTTCACTATAGGCCGGTAATTCCGTATTGTCGTTCATCGTATGCCAATCCTAGTTAATACTTACTGTTTTAAGTGGCCATTATGGCCACTGTCGAGCTTATTATGCGCTTTTATATGGCTCGCATAAAATCTTAAACAACAACTAATTCAATAGAGCGTTGACCCTATAGGGTGCTTCGCTCTATAGTTGAGGCATGAATGGACAAAATAATGAATCAGAAGAGCTGGAATTAAAGCAGCTAGAAGCCCGTGTAGAAGAACTTATTCAGACCTGCTCGGAGCTGAAAGACGAAAATAATTCCCTACGACAGCATCAAGACAATCTGGTTAATGAGCGCGCTAAGCTCGTTGAGAAAACCGAAACAGCGAGAATCCGTGTTGAAGCCATGATTAATCGTCTTAAGGCAATGGAATCAAACCATGAGTAATGACAATACACCTGTCACCATCCATATTCTCGACAAAGAATTTCGTATTTCTTGTCCAGAAGAAGAACACGATTCATTACTCGCCTCCGCACACTTTCTCGACAACAAAATGAAAGAAATTCGTGATAGTGGCGTTGTTGGCCAAGATCGCATTGCCATCATGGCCGCACTTAACCTGACCCACGAATTACTTGCTCAAAAGTCTGGGCGTGAGAAATACGTCAAATCAATGGGTAACCGCATTCAGTCCCTACAAGAAAAAATTGAAGTGGCACTAACCCGTAATAAACAGCTAGAGCTGTAAGCAAGATTTATTCCGATAATTAACATTTATTCTACAAATATCATTTCTCGTTATCGTCTTTTTCCGTTAGGATCATCACCAATAGCTTTGGCATCCTCTGCTGTGTTCGATAGTGAACCTGGTATTTTCTTGAGCCTAGTATTTTGCCTCGGAGAGACATAGTGAATGGCCCGTGTGCAAGTCCGCTGCTAGCGGAAAGCCTAACGACCTGCCCAGTTTCCCCACTTGAACCTCTGGTTCAGGGACAACGGAACACACCGGCACAAGTGGAGGATGCCTCCTTCTTATGAATACCAAAGCAATCCGCACACAAATACGTCAACAGCGCCGTGATCTCGCCCCAGATGAGCGACAACAAGCTTCGGCATGGATTTGTAGTGAAATTCTGCGCAGTCGGTTATTTATGAAAGCACAACACATTGCGCTTTACTTAAGTAATGATGGGGAAATCGATTTAAGCCCACTCTTTCATATCGCTTGGCAACGAGGAAAACATTGCTACCTACCTATACTCAATAAATACGGTAAAAAACTCTCATTCGTTCCTTACACTAAGAACTCAGTCATGCAAAATAACCGCTTTGGTATTCCTGAGCCAATCGTTGCTAAATCCGATATCCTCAATCCACATCAACTTGATCTTGTCCTCACACCATTAGTCGCTTTTGATGAACAAGGTAATCGAATCGGTATGGGTGGCGGATACTACGATAGAAGTTTTCATTTTCTACGCCGTCAACCAGCATGGCAACATACGCGATTAATTGGGACAGCTTACGCATTCCAACAAGTAAGGCAATTACCTGCTCAAGCATGGGACGTGCCATTAATGGGCGCATTTACTGAATACGGTTATCAAGGGTTCTAGTTGCCGCTCAAAAAAAAGACTCCGTAAACGGAGCCTTTCAATTACCGAATTAACGGTTATAACTTTGTTTGTACTGTTGGCGTTTGTTCACCTAAATCCAATGCGTAACTTGTTGCGACAACACCGAAGCCGATGATGACCGCCAACACCAACAATAGGTCTGGTTTTCTTCTTCTCATTGTTATCTCCTCCGCTCAGCCCTCTATGTGGCCTTAATGCTCCCTTATCCATTATTTTTTTAGGAAGCCCAACAATAAGTTGGCCGTACTTTATAATAAATTCCCATAAGTATTGCAAGTATTCACCTCTACTCCTAGTGACTACCACAAATAAATATTGTTGTATAAAAACAACATATATATCCGTATTCCATGCACAGACAAACAATCTCATCTACTAATAAAATTTTTTTTCAGATGACATCAAAAAATAAACCTCAACAAATAAATTTTTCGTTAAATCATGCCAAATGAAACCCCTATCTTAAAACCCAAACACTACATCTAAAATTTCTCTCCCCTGTCACTCAAAAAACTTCCGAAAACAAATATAACGTTCACGCAAACAGCACATCCAGCAACAAAATTGTTTGCACTACATAATTACCAACACACGATCATAAATATATTGCCTTAACAGATCTGAAATCGACTAAAACAACATAAGACAAATTCAATCGTGCAAACGACAAATTATCTAAGTGTATTTTTAATAATTTGTTATCACGATCACTTAACATTCGTTAATAGCATCAAATTCACGTCTACATACTCGTAACGAGTCAAAATAAACCGACTTTTCATAAAAACCGACTATGAAATGATAATTTTTACTAAAAAAATGAATAATTATTAAAAATACCTTCAATAACCACGACCAATCACAACAAAATAGAGTCACAAGCATAAAAAATTAACGCATAAACTATATTTGCATTGATTAATCACACCATTCATAACATTTTTGCTATTTTTTTTCGTTCAACATACTTAACTAAAATAACTCAACATCAATATTTTTAAATATACGGTTCACCCTATTCTCACAGTATAAAACGTTCATGATATTTTTATGATAACTCGCAAAACCTTATGCAGTGCGGCTTGCAG
>Ga0316207_10005393_pt1 | contig 10616 bp, 8 predicted proteins | sample 6weekpyrite_MG_FD_204943 | JGI IMG/M metagenome (GOLD analysis project Ga0316207, IMG submission 204943) | Microbial mat bacterial communities from mineral coupon in-situ incubated in ocean water Damariscotta River, Maine, United States -... | ecosystem: Environmental > Aquatic > Marine >...
AATCCAGTAATTGCTGATAGCCAAAGTTGACCAATGGTTTACCGTTAACAAAGAAACCCGGTGTCTTCGTTACATTTAATTTTCGCGCATCGGCGATGTCTTGCTGAACTCGTTGTGCGATGGAGGTGCCTTTTACGTCCTGCTTTGCTTTTTCAATATCCAACTTGGTGTATGCCAGCATTCTCCAAAACTCGTCTGGTTGGGCAACATGATGTCTGGTCCATGACGACTGGGTAGCATAGGCAGTGTCAAGAACCTGCCAAAATTCATTTTGCTGGTGTGCCGCTTCCAATATTTTAACCACTTCATCGGAGCCTTGGTGCAATGGCAAGTATCGCATTACCAGTCTTATCTTGCCGGAATAAGCTTTCATTATATCTTTAAGAAAAGGTGAAAAGGCCTTACAAGTACCGCAGGCAGGATCAAAAAATTCCACAATGGTTACTTTAGCTTTTTTATCGCCTAAGGTGGGAGAATAATCCCGCTCAAGCACTGAGTTATATTTTTCCGCGTTTGCATTCGCTTCATCCTTCTTCTCAGCGTTGTAAAGATAGGTACCTATAGCAAAAATAGAAAATAGTAGTACTAGCGCAGCAGCAACGACGGATAATTTCTTCATGATCTTGTTCTTCTCCGAAATACAAAAAGCAATACAATGATTGCCGTATAAGAAAGTATTGACATCATAGGGATGGTGACAAGGCCAAACAACTCAAGATTAATTTCTGCACAAGAAGCATCTTCGCTGCAAGGCTGCAAATTTTCAGGAATATAGCCTGAGTAAACCAGGTAATGGTAGACAGCGAATAACCAACCAACAATTGCGACAGGTAATGCATAACGAAAAACAGCACGATCAAGTGGGAATAGAGCAACAAGAAAAATGATCACTAATGGATACATAAAAATACGTTGATACCAGCACAATACGCACGGTTTCAACCCCATTATCTCACTGAAAAACAAACTGCCCAGTGTGCCAACTGTGGCTAATAACCAACAAGTGAAAATTAACATCCAGTCGATATCAAATGAGGTTTGAGATTGTATGTATTTTTGTTCAGTCATCGAATAATTTTATTTAGACATTTTTATTTTAAATTTTCGCTCCAGGTATTTATTAAGTACCCATGGCATCGTCAATAATATAATGCATCTAATTATAACTTTAATGCTAGATGTCTGTCTTAATGATTTTACTGCATAGAAACGAGACAAATCTCGATTTTTCTTAACCACGTATATTTCAGATGCCCTACAAAGATTCCGGGCCAGCTTTGATTGAAATCTTTTTGCAAGCTCCTCGTTACGAGGAATTAATCGCATACTAACATCACTCGCTATTCTGATATGGGATTCAAATCGCGCAAGGAGAATATCAACATTCTTGTTATCTATACTTCTTTCCATTGCTTTAGTTCGATTAAGAATAAACAAAGGCTCATTTATATAACTAATACCTGTCAAGAAAGGAATCCCGAATACTAACTTTGTATCTTCAGCATAGGCAAGTGTTTCATCAAAAAATCCAAGCCTAATAATCAGTGATTTCTTGATTAACATTGACTGGACAAAAGGATGATTACTCTGTCGAAAAATAAAATTAAGAGCATCGCTATAGTAATGATGTTCGCCCAATAGTAAATCTGGCGCTAAAGTATAATATTTATCATTCAAATTTGTTTTATGTCCGGAGCAACATACATCTGCCCCTGAACTAGTTAATGCATCTACTTGTTTCTGTATTTTTTCTTCTACCCAGATATCATCTGAATCAAGAAATGCAATCCAGTCGCCAGTTGCCGCTCTGATACCGGTATTTCTGGCTGCGGCGATACCACCGTTTTCCTGGTATATGTATACGATTTTGTCACCAAAATCAGAAAGGACTTCTTTTGTCCCGTCAACCGAGCCATCATCAACAACAATAATTTCACTTACAGGAAGGGTTTGTTGTAGAACGCTATTAATAGCATTCGACACCAACTTTTCACGATTATACGTTGGAATAACTACTGATATTTTATCACCCGTCATGGTGTCCCCATCATTTCTTAGGCAAAATGAATGAATACTTACCTGAATCCAATGAATTCAGACTCTGGATGAACCCTGCAAACTCTCGGAAAATATTGTTCATTTAATTATTTTCTAAGTGTATATAAAAAGATTGCTGCATGGTAATCCAATTTAATTAAGGCCCTTAGTCAAAATTTGTTCTCGTTTTAATGTAGGTTCCTTGACCTTATTTATTTTCCCCTCGGCAATACCTTAATTTGACCCAAAGACAGCTAACAGACATTATTTTGCCCAATAATACTTTCATCTTAATTACTGTCGACATTAGCCGCAAAACTGCTTGTAATCAAACAGGTTTTTCCTGGTAGAAAACCACGCACTGAAAATAATTGCTCAATCGGGCGGGAATCAACCTTTCCACCTGCTCACCTCCATTATAGTTTTTCTATCATTTGAATTATTGACAATACCGCCATTCATTCATGGTACTCCCCCCTTTTATCTCTTGCTGATTCAGTATTGCCTACTTTAATATATGAAAATGAATCTTTCTCCCTACCATCGCAGCCTGTTTCTTATCTTTACTTTTCTCACCAGTCTTTCCCCTTTTACTGTACATGCTGCTGAAACTGGTTCCAGCCATAACCTGTTTGTGCTGAATAAACTGGATGACGATTCATCTCTTGTTTTCCGCGCCAACATAGCCACACGCGATGGCTTTTCAGATAGATTCTTCGGCTATATCGATGGTAACTACCGCACAGCGCTAACAGACCGTTGGTCTGTTGAGGCTGGATATCGCCATGCTTTCCTGAAACTGGGAAATCACTGGCGTGAAGAATATCGCCCCATGCTTTCCCTATACTGGCGTGACAAACTTTGGGTAGGTGATTTTTCTAACCGTCACCGCCTTGAATTCCGTTACTTCGAGGGTGATGCAAAAGACCGGTTACGTTACCGAAATGAGTCAGTATGGAAATCACGTAAAACGATAACCGACTATCACCTAAGCCCGTTTATAGAAGAAGAATTTTTTTACGATATAACCGGCAAAGAACTCAATGTTAACTGGGTAACGCTCGGCGTTTCCAAGTCCTGGGGTAAGGGCAAAAAATGGAAGCTAGGATATCGGCTACAATCTCAAAAATTCAATGGCGAATGGGAGCATCGGCATTTGCTAGTCACAGGGATTAGCTTCTTTTTATTTGATTAAGGTTTACATATTGGGAAACAATTGAGACTACATCACAAACAATGTCACACCGCTGATTATCACCCAAATAACGGGAATAATATAAAGGACTTTGGGGGTTTTATACATAAGTAGAATAGCCAGCGTGGTTAACACCGTGGGATCAGGTGCTAAGGCAAACATTTCAAACTGCATCCAACTGCGATCGGCTATTAACGCGATAAACGGATAAAACAGTAACGCGAAAAATAAAACTCCTTTGCCAATGCTCGCCCACGGCTGTCTCGTTGTGTGCAGCGTCAACCGGTTTTTTATGACACCGTATTTAGTCAGCAATCCTGCCTGAAGTACAAAGCCAAGCGCATATAAGTCAGCCACGACATGAATTTGATAAAACCGCTGATATAGAAATGCCCACGCTACCCATATCCAGCTTACAACCAGTATTCCTGAAATAACTCTCCCGGACCAAATAGGTCTCTTCCAGATCGTGTAGATTATCAACAACATCAGCAACATGACTACACCGTGCAATGGCCATATTGTTTGGTTATAAAGTTCAAACTGTCGATAATAGACCGTTTCTGAAAACAGAATAAAATCTGAAAGACGATAACTTGTCCATTCACCCATTACGATTCTGCCTTATTCATTACAGCCATCTCTGTCAAAGTATTTTTTCAACATAGCTGATCATGCGAGCACGCGTGGCTGCATCGGGTAATGGTGACATGCCTGCCACCATATTTTCCTTAATATGTGCGACCTGTGTCGTGGCCGGAATGGTACAGGTTACTGCAGGGTGCGAGACGACAAACTTGAGTAAAAACTGCGGCCAACTTTTACAACCAATAGTCTTAGCCCATTCAGGCAATGGTTTATCTTTGAGTGCATCAATCAATTCACCGCGTTGGAATGGTCGATTGATGATCACGGCAATACCCTGTTTTGCTGCCAACGGTAAAAGTCTTTCTTCGACCTCACGGTCCAGAATATTGTAACTAAACTGCACAAAATCGAGAGACTGGGTTTTCATGATCTGCTCTAACTGCTCATGGTTACGACCATGCGATGTGGTGATCCCTACGTAACGCAGTTTACCTTGCTGTTTCATGCTAGCCAGAGTCTTTAAATGATCTTGCCAAGCTACCAAATTATGTACCTGCATCAGGTCAAATGCATCTACCTGCCAGTATTGCCTGGATTGTTCCATTTGCTCAGAACCTGCACTATGATTCCATGTCCAGACCTTGTCAGCTGCAAAAACAGATTTTGTTTTACCGAGTTTTGTCAGGCCATAACCAATCGCCGGTTGTGATGAACCATACATGGGTGAGGAATCAATCAATTTACCACCCAAATTAAAAAAGTTGCGCATGACCTCGGCGACGTTATCCAGACCAAGCGGGTCGTTACCGACATTAAACGTTAGTGAACTGCCGAGACCAATCACCGGTAGGCGTTCATTACTGGATGGTATAGGTTTAGTAAGCAGTGTTGCAGAGCTGGCCCGGGTAGACCCCGAACTGACTAACCCACCGAATCCGGCACCTGTTGCGAGCGCTAGTATCTGTAAGAAACGACGCCGCGACCGATCGTATTGATTCACCATAAACTACCACCTAGTGTTAAGCGTTTAGTAATATATTAAAGGGGGCGGTGACAAATGAAAAGAAATTAACTTCAATATGGTGTTGGAAAATAAATAAACATTTTTAGGAACAGCGAACATGGAAACCTGTCATGAAAAATGTCAGCGAAATTTATCTTTCGCATCCAAGGTTAAACCAATCCCAACACTATGAAGCATGTCACCGGTTAATACCTTGGCATTGGGCAGCATATGGTTAATGGTATTTTGCACCATAGGGATTAGGGTTGTTCCCCCTGTATAGAAAACATAATCAATGTTGTCATTATGCAGGCCGCATTGCCTGATTAGCTCATTTATTTTGTCTCTGACAGAGGAAATGGTCGGATCGATAGCTTGCTCAAATTCAGCTTTTCCAACCTCTATGTTTAGACCAGCCTCTATAGTATCTAATGATATTTCGGTTTTATCTGAATCTGATAAACGTATTTTACAGTGTTCAACATCCTCAAGAATGCGATGACCGTGTTTTCCTTCAAGGACGTTAATCAATCTACTGGCGCGCTTTTTATCTAACGCCGACAAAAGTGCATATTGGATGTTCTTGATCGTCGTTGGAGCATACAATCTATTGATCTCATGCCATGTAGCGAGTTGATGAAACCAGGATGAAGGTATGTTGATATCAGTGCCATTCATGGCGCGCATCAAAGAATTCATCCCGAGCTCTGGCATGACTTTGTTCAGTGCCAAGACTTGATCGAGATTGGTACCACCGATATGGATCCCTGACGTTCCCAGCACTTCAAAATTCTCACGGTCGTTTGAGGTATTGGATGTCAGGATAGTGAAATCCGAGGTGCCACCACCAATATCGACAATGAGCAGATTACCTTCAATATGATGATTCGATTGAAATGCTTTCGCCGCCGCAATCGGCTCTAATTGGAACTCAATATTTTTGAATCCCTGTTTTTCAGCAACCTCTCGCAAGGCATTCTCGGCCTGCGTATCCAGCTCGTCGTTATCGTCGTTAAACCTGACGGGCCGACCCAGTACGACATCGGTAATGTCGTGCCCGCAAGCTTGCTGCGCACGTTCTTTTACTTCGGAAATAAACAGGCCAATGATATTAGTAAATGGCATCATTTTGTTAAGTACATTAGTTTTTTCATGCATTAACGGTGTGCCAAGCACAGACTTAATCGACAACATCAACCTGCCCTCGTCACCGTCCAAATAGGCATTGACGCCCTCACGACCATAGAGGAAGGCCTTGTCTTCATCATCAATAAAGATGGCAGTACGCATCAACGAATCGCCTGATTCCAAGGGAATCATTGCCACCTCATCTTGATTAACGACACCAATCGCTGAGTTGGATGTACCAAAATCTAAACCGCAAAAAGACATTTATGAACCTTATTAATGAAATGCCGCAACCATAGGAGAGAAATAACCGGTGGGGAGTATATCAATAACCCAAATAGGGTGCAGACCACAATAATTTTTAATTCAAGATAGATCTGTTTCTATTGGAAAAAAATGTGATCTGTCCTCGATTAACATTAAGTCTTAGCTAGCAACAATGTTACTGAAACAGCAGTTCCCACGCCGAGCGTACTTTCAATATGAATGGTGCCCCCCATCCCTTCGACCAGATGTTTAGTTATTACTAGGCCAATTCCGGAGCCTTCTATAGTTTCAGCAGCATCAAGTCGCTCAAACGGTTCGAATAATTTATTAATATTTTCCTTGCTTAAACCTTTGCCTGTATCAGTAACGATGAGTTTAAGATGATGCTCATCAGTACACTCACTATCCAAAGTGATGCTACCATTTTCCCGGTTGTACTTAATGGCGTTTGATAGCAAATTTAACAGGACTTGTTTTAGTCGTTTAGTATCAGCTTGCAATGTGTAGCCTGTGCCACTGATTTTATCGATGATTTTTAGCTTTGCTTTCTCAGCTTGCGGGAGCATGAGTGAATGACATTCTTCTGCCAAGGTATCTAGCTCAACATTTTCCCTAACGATATCAATCTTACCTGATTCAATAGTGGCAATATCTAACACTTCATTGATGAGGTTAAGCAAATGTTTCCCTGCATGGATAATTTCATCGACATGTGTACGTTGCTCACTATCGAAATTATCTTTTATTCTCATTATTTGGCTATAACCAAGTATGGCATTCATCGGAGTACGCAACTCATGACTCATTCTTGAGAGAAATTCTGATTTAGCCTTGTTTGCATCCTCGGCCTGTTCTTTAGCTTGAATAAGCGATTGTTCTTTCTCAATGGCAGCGAGCCGCAGATGGATATTTTCCTGGATGCTATAGTAAACCGTATTCGCCCCCCTGAGAAAAAAGCCAAAGGCAAACAAGAGCAACATCGCCATAATGTTTGCAGTGTAATTACCTTCCATAACAAACAATATAGGCATGGGCAACATAGCAGGGATGATCAATGCATATAATGCTGGGCGAAGAACTGATAGCACAGTGACTGCGCTGGCAATCACACTTGAAATAACAAAGCCGATAATAACTTGATGAGTTAGATTGTCTTCGGGGAAAAAAAGGATAGCAGATAGCCCCCACATGATACCTGCTAGTCCGGCACCAATAATAAATGCTCTACCCCAAAACCTTACTTTTTCTATAGCTGGATTAGCTCGATGGTAAAGAATTCCTAGCAAACCACGAAAGAAAGTAACGATGGCAAAAGTCAGCAACCAACCCAATAACACAGGGTGTGCTATGACGTTCCACTGTACTGCCACAACTAAGGTTGAAGCGATCATGGCCGAAATAGTAGCAGGCATAGATGACAAGTACAGCAAACGAACCTGCTCTGAATAAACCAGCAAGTCATGATTCTTGTCGTTTTGAATCACGTCATCCATGTCATAGAAAATCCATGTTATACAACGATTAAGATAATCTACACTTTCTTTTCTTGGTCGGCCAGTTCTTCTTAACGTAGCACGCGACTCTAACATCCTAGCAATTTCTTCACTAAATCGTGCATTCCCCTCGCGCTCTGCCATATAATGGTACCTTATTACGCTAGTCTTCTATTTGCAGGGGAAAATGAGCATGTCACAAGGGCGTACTATTCCTATCACGCTACTGGTCATCATTATTGCCAGTGCCCTCGGTCTCTTCTACTGGAAAAGCTCGTCACAGCAGGCGGGCAAACCTCGTGGCTTACCACCCGCAGTAATCGCCGCTACCGAAGTCAGCGAAGAACTGTGGCAACCTATCCTGCAATCCGTTGGTTCACTGGTCGCCACGAATGGCACCAATGTGAGTACCGAAGTCAAAGGTATTGTCAGTGAAATCGTTTTTAGTTCTGGACAACCCGTTAAAAAAGGTCAAGTACTGGTTCGCCTAAATAATTCAGTCGACGTCGCTGCACTGGAAGCGCTCCGTGCAGAGCGCAGGCTCTCCGAAGTTCAATTCAAACGCTCTAGCAACCTGCTGAAAAAACGTGTCACTTCTAAATCTGAATATGACGAAGCATCGGCACGCTTTGATGCTACCCGTGCACGAGTTAAACAACAGCAAGCGGTCATTCAACGCAAAGTGATCCTCGCACCTTTTAGCGGTGAAGTAGGTATACGCCAAATCGATCTGGGGGAATATATTGAGGCTGGTACACCGATTGTCAGTTTACAGGCACTCGATCCTATCTATGTCGATTACAGCTTGCCGGAACGCTATTTAACTCAGGTTAAAACTGGCCAGCAGGTTAATTTGAAACTGGATGCCTTGCCTGGTAAAAACTATAACGGCATGGTGAGTGCGCTGAATCCTGGTGTGGATACACGAACAAGAACTATCAAGGTGCGCGCCACCCTCAACAACCCAGACAGCGTACTCCGCCCCGGCATGTTCGCCGAAGTAAAAACCATTACCGGTGAAGCAGAACAGGTATTAACCCTGCCTTATACAGCGATCAGTTTTAACACCTACGGCAATTTTGTTTTTGTTATTACAAACAATGATGCGGGTGTGTCCACAGTAAAACGCACCTCGGTTGAGATTGGCGAAACACGCAATGGACGTGTCAGGATCAACAACCTCCCCATTGGCACACAGGTGGTACGCACTGGGCTAGTGAAATTACGTGATGGCATACCCGTCAAGATTGATAATCAAGTTCAACTTAATGACAAGGTCATTAGCGGCGAATGAACTTCACCGATATTTTTATTCGTCGCCCTGTGCTGGCCACCGTTGTGAGCCTTTTAATTCTATTGCTCGGCCTGCGTTCACTCGGTCTTCTTGAAGTTCGCCAGTTTCCATTAATAAAAAACACGGTTATCACCGTGACCACCACCTACCCCGGTGCCAGTTCAGAACTGGTTAAAGGGTTTATAACAACACCTCTCCAGCAGGCGATGTCAGAAGCTAATGGCATCGACTTTATTTCCTCAACCAGTTCACAGGGCCGGTCAACCATCGAAGCGCAAATGCGCCTTAACTATGACCCCAATGCCGCCGTTGCTGAAATTCAGGCCAAAGTTGCCAGTAAGCGTGGCGAGTTACCATCCGAGGTTGAAGATCCTATTATCGAATCTACAACGGGTGATCGTACGGCCCTCATGTATCTGGCCTTTTACAGTGACAGTATCCCGCGACCACAGATCAGTGACTACGTACTACGTGTCATCCAACCACAACTACAAGCGCTACCAGGTGTTGCCAAAGCGCGCCTATTTGCCTCACAGTTTGCCATGCGTATCTGGCTTAACCCTAAACGAATGGCCGCCCTCGGTGTAACTGGCGAAGACGTAGTTAATGTATTGCGCAACAATAACTATCAGGCAGGCATCGGTGCAACCAAAGACAAATACGTTAGTATTAACCTTGTCACCAATACTGATGTTAATGCACCAAAAAACTTTTCCAGATTAGTCGTGCTTGCAGATAATGGTGCACTGGTCAGGCTAGAGGACATTGCCAGCGCCGAATTGGGTGCCGATGATTACAACACCACGACCTGGTACAAAGGGATACCATCCGTCTTCATTGGCATTGAACCTGCACCGGGTGCCAACCCCGTTACCGTTGCCGATGCCGTTAACAACCTGATCCCAAAAATGGCAGAACAATTACCGGCAGGTATGCTGGTCAAAGTGCCCTACGATGCCAGCCAGTTCATCAAATCATCTATCAGCGAAGTCTACAAGACCATTATTGAAGCCGTTATCATCGTGCTGGTCGTCATTTATCTTAGCCTTGGATCACTGCGTGCCGCTATCATCCCTGCGGTCACCGTGCCCCTGTCCATGATTGGCGCAGCCTTTATCATGTACCTGCTCGGTTATTCGCTCAACTTACTCACCCTGTTATCCATGGTGCTGGCAATCGGCCTGGTAGTTGACGATGCCATCATCGTCGTTGAAAACGTGCACCGTCATATTGAAAACGGTGTGTCACGTATGCAGGCCGCACTGCAAGGTGCACGCGAACTCGCTATCCCTATTATTGCCATGACCACAACGCTGCTTGCCGTCTATGCACCCATTGGTTTTCTCGGTGGCTTGACCGGTGCTCTATTTATTGAATTTGCCTTTACGCTTACAGCTGCCGTTTTAATTTCCGGCATCATTGCCCTGACCCTGTCGCCAATGCTTGCATCACGCGTCTTAAAAGAACATGGCAGTGAAGGCCGATTTGAAATTGCAGTAGAAAAATTCTTTACCCGCCTCGCCAACAGTTACGGTCGACTGTTAAATAAAACCACTAGCGTCGTTGGCGTGATGGCAATGCTCGGTCTAGTCATCCTTGCCTCCAACTTTT
>Ga0316207_10005394_pt1 | contig 10616 bp, 13 predicted proteins | sample 6weekpyrite_MG_FD_204943 | JGI IMG/M metagenome (GOLD analysis project Ga0316207, IMG submission 204943) | Microbial mat bacterial communities from mineral coupon in-situ incubated in ocean water Damariscotta River, Maine, United States -... | ecosystem: Environmental > Aquatic > Marine >...
GGCAACGTTACCCACCATTATTTTTCTCGATTTACGTCGTTTAATATTAACTCTAAAACTCATCGCCTTACTCTCCCACTGCACCAAGCTCAAAGCGTGCGAGATTACCTCTTATATACTGTTCTACATTAACGGGTTCGCCATTATACTTGATTCTGACCCCCTTCGCGTTACCCAAAAACACTTTAAATGGTGTATTACCCGATACTACGTACTCTTTATCTGCGCGCAGCAAATCATAAATCAAGCGCTTGCCATCATTATCACTCACCTCAACCCAGCTATCCTCTTTAACCGTGATAAGAGCTTCATTTTTAACCTTTACCACTGGCGGCTTTTCAGGCGCTGGCTCGATGACCGCCTCAACAGGCGGTACAACGGTCGGTTCCACAATAGGAAGTACCGTATTTTCTTCAATAAGCGGCTTATCTATTTCCGCTTGTTCTACTAGGGGCGGCAATACAACTGAAGGTGTAACGGGCTCGGCTACTGGAGCTTGTTCAGTGAGTGACAAAACTGGCGGAAATTCAAAATCTTGGTCTTGAAGCCAAGAGATTACACCAGCAACAAGAACCAAAACAATTAATAGACTTGCAGTTCTAACCAACAACTTGCTATAGGCAGGCTTGGGTTTTCTTGCTGCATCTGAAATGATGGCCGGCGTTTCAATCTGAATCTGGCCATAAGCGGCTAACAAAGGCTCAACCGGAATTTTTAACAACCGAGCATAATTACGCAGATAACCATTGACAAAAATGGGGGCTGCTAATTTCTGACAATCCTCTTCCTCAAGCGCTGTAACAATATCGATGCCAAGTCGCAATTCTTTGGAAACATCTTCACGTGAAAGATTTAGCGCATTGCGCGCACTGGCTAAACGTTTACCGAAGGAATAATCGGGTTGCGCTTGCTGTTCAAAACTATTTTCGTCACTCATCGTCTTTCGGAAGCCAGTAATTCTTGTGCTTCATCTGAATCAGGAAATTTGTGCTGTAGCAATAATGCATACTTAGCGAGGGCATCTCGCCCACCTAAAACTCTTTCGACTTTCAAACCAATTAATAAACTTTGAGCCGTATGTTTACTGACGGCACCAAAACGCTGGATGTAACCTCTTGCCTGCAGATAATTTTTAGCTTGTAAATTGATTTTCGCCATCTGAAACAGTGCGGTTGCATGCTTTGGGTTACCTTTCAAGAGATCTCTGAAATATTTTTCTGCTCGCTGAGGATTGCCCGCACGCATAGCACAAAGCCCGGCATTCACCCTTACTAATGCATGCGATCGATACAATGGATTTAATAATGCTTTGTTAAATTTCTTATCTGCATCTTCATACTGTTTCTTTCTGCAAAGAAAAGCGGCATAAGCATTATAAGCATCTGAGTATTGAGGGTTGATTTCTATTGCCCGTTCATAATGCTTTGCAGCTGTATTAGGTTTCCCAAGACGTTCATATAATAAGGCAATCGCATAGTGACCATTGGGTAAATTGTCATCAATCTCAAGTGCTTTACGAAATTTCACCAAGGCATACTCATAGTTACCTTGCTGAAAATAACCCACTCCTAACTTAACATTCGTTTCAGCTAATTGGTTACCTTTCTTCTGAACAATTATTTCCGTCTCAGTACCATCTTCATCAGCAACGCCGCCGCCACTGCCTGCGCAGCCACTAACAAATAATAGTGCCGATAACACTACTCCACCATAAATGCCTTTTATTATCATTATTATTTTGCTCCTGCCTGCATTTGCACTCGTTGTTGAGTGCGCTTGGTTTTATCCTTTACACGCCCTGCTAATTGCCCACACGCCGCATCAATATCATCACCACGTGTTTTACGTGTCATGACAACTAAACCACGCTTAACCAAAATATCTCGAAATTGGTTGATGACTTTTAGTGAAGAACGCTCATATTCTGATTCAGAAAAAGGGTTAAATGGAATTAAATTTACTTTTGATGGCATATCCTTAAGCAATTTTGCCAATTCACGCGCATGTTCAGGTTTATCGTTAATTCCTTTTAGCATCACGTACTCCACTGTTAAGTAACGATGCTTCTTGTCAGAAAAATAACGCTTGCACGCGGCTAAGGTTTCTTTGATTGGATACTTTTTATTTAATGGGACTAATACATCACGTAATGCATTATTAGGTGCATGTAATGATAGCGCAAGACTCACATCCATCACCTCGCGAAGTCTATCCAATGCAGGCACAACACCCGCTGTACTCAGGGTAATGCGACGCTTAGAAAGGCCATAAGCAAAGTCATCCATCATGATACTCATCGCTGACACAACATTATCAAAATTCAATAACGGTTCACCCATACCCATCATAACCACGTTGGTAATAATGCGTTCCCCTTCTCGGTTAAAACCAAGTGCATGGTTCGCCACTAACACCTGACTAATGATCTCGCCTGCGGTTAGGTTACGATTAAATCCCTGTTTACCTGTTGCACAGAAGCTACACTCCAGTGCGCAACCAATCTGCGATGAAACACATAATGTGCCTCGTGTGCCTTCTGGGATGAATACAGTTTCAATACTATTTCCTGAATCAAGTTGTAACAGCCACTTACGCGTACCATCTTCTGATTTCTGGTCAACAATAACCTCTGGCAGTCTTACCACTGCTACTGCTTGTAAATTATCACGAAGTGATTTACTCAAATTGGTCATTTCAGCAATGTCGGTAACCCGGTGCTGGTGAATCCATTTCATGACCTGAGAAGCACGAAAGGCCTTCTCCCCAATACTGGTAAAGAAGGCCTCCATTGCTGCTCGATCAAGATCAAGCAAATTCATTTTTTCTGACTGCTCCGGCATAGCGCCAGGCTCCAATCAATTCAATAATTAAAACTTAACTCAGCGCTTGCGTTCACAAACACCTTCGTCACCAAAGAAATATTCTATTTCAACTGCTGCTGTTTCAGCTGCATCTGAACCATGTACTGCATTCTCATCTACTGTTTGAGCAAAGTCAGCACGAATCGTTCCCGACGCTGCCTCTGCGGGATTGGTTGCACCCATTAGTTCTCGGTTCTTAGCCACCGCATTATCACCTTCTAGAGCTTGAACCATGACGGGTCCTGAGATCATAAAGTCTACTAGATCATTAAAAAAGGGTCTTTCTTTATGAACGGCATAAAAACCTTCTGCTTGCTCTCTACTCAACTGCATCATTCTTGCTGCAATTACCCGTAAACCGGCCTTTTCAAAGCGGCTGTATATCTCACCGATCACATTTTTAGCAACGGCATCTGGTTTAATAATAGAAAGTGTTCGTTCAATTGTCATGGTACAGGGAAACTCCACATCAGAATGTTAACAATAGCATAAAAACCCGCGGAAATACGGGGGTTTACGAGGAAAAAAGAGGGGGCATTCTAGCCGCAGAAAGAGCCTAGAACAATACTTAAAACACGCTATTTCGGGCTATTTTCAGTCCCGTTCGTCAATCCATGCCATTTGTATGGCTTCAAGGATTTTTTCACCTGAACGTTCAGGATCGTCATCAAAATCCTCTAATTCACAGACCCATTGGTGTAAATCCGTAAATCTCACTGTTTTCGGGTCTACATCCGAATATGTTTCATCCAGCTCAATCGCAATATCAAGGGTATCTGTCCATTTTAGGCTCATAACGGTTACTCTAATAATTATTTTAAAATTGTGCTAAATCATCATATTAGCCTATGCCTGATTATGGCAACAAGCTACCAGTCTGGTCTATAACCTCATAATAAATATAGGTTAATGGTTTTCTGAAACCATATTAATCGTGTACTTCGGTATTTCAACAACTAAATCCGTATCAGCTACAATTGCCTGGCAACTAAGACGAGAATCCGGTTCTAAGCCCCACGCCTTATCGAGTAGATCATCTTCAACTTCATCTGACTCATTTAACGAATCAAAGCCTTCACGAATAATGACGTGGCAAGTTGTACAAGCACAGGACTTTTCACAGGCATGCTCTATATCAACCCCCCCTTTCAGAACAGCATCTATGATAGTCACGCCGGGTTCGGCTTCAACTACCGCACCGTCTGGACATATTTCTTCATGGGGCAAAACAATAATTTGTGGCATCGAACTATCCGTTACTTAAATTCGTCAAGGGTGTGACCACTGAGGGCCTTGTTAATACTCGCGTCCATTCGCTTAGCGGCAAATTCCGCAGTGGCTTTATCTGCAAGCTCGATAGCCAATTTAATCTTCGCAGCTGATTCGTTTTCACGTGCATTCTTCAGTGCTTGTAAACTTGATACGATTATCTCACGTTCTTCGTCATTTAACAGAGCATCTGCATCTTCAACCAGTGCGGCATTGATTGCTTCAAACACTCTATCTGCTTCTACTTGCTGTTCACGTAATTTACGCGCTTCAACATCGTCTTTTGCATGTTCAACATTGTCGCGCAACATACGTTCAATTTCATTGTCTTCCAAACCATACGATGGCTTAACCTGAACACTCGCTTCGACGCCACTGGTTTGTTCAGTGGCCGTCACTTCCAATAAGCCATCTGCATCAACTTGAAAAGTCACCAAAATACGCGCTGCGCCGGCTACCATTGGTGGAATATCTCGCAGCTCAAATCGTGCTAATGAACGACAATCATCAACCAACTCACGTTCTCCTTGCAAAACATGCACAGCCATAGCCGTTTGGCCATCTTTAAAGGTAGTAAATTCCTGGGCGCGTGCAACGGGGATCGTTGTGTTGCGAGGAATAACTTTTTCTACCAGACCACCCATGGTCTCAATACCTAACGATAATGGCGTTACATCCAATAACAACATTTCATCATCTGGCTTGTTACCTACTAAGACATCCGCTTGAATGGCTGCTCCAATAGCGACGACTTTATCAGGGTCAATGTCTACCAAGGGTGGCTTTGAAAAGAACTCACCTACTTTTTCACGTACACGAGGTACGCGGGTTGAACCGCCTACCATCACTACCTCTTGAATTTCTTCAGTCGATACACCCGCATCACGCATCGCACGTCGACAAGGAATTAAGCTCTTTTTAATCAGCGGGTCTATCAATTGGTGAAATTTCTCTATGCTCAGAGAACCTTGCCATGTACTACCATCGACAAGTTCAATATTTAGAATTGTAGAATCAGATCCGCTAAGCGCTTCTTTGGCTCGACGTGCTTCATTCATCAAACGCCGTAATAAATATGCATCGTCAATTTCCACACCCGCTTCTTCGGCCATCCATATTGCAATGGCACGATCCATATCATCACCACCCAGAGCGGAATCACCGGCAGTCGCTAATACCTCAAACACACCTCGGTTTAAACGCAGGATAGAGATATCAAACGTACCACCACCAAGATCATAAATCGCATGAACCCCTTCTGAACCTGTATCAAGTCCATAAGCAACCGCAGCAGCGGTCGGTTCATTTAGAAGTCTTAAGACGTTTAGGCCAGCCAGTCGTGCGGCATCTTTTGTTGCTTGACGCTGTGCATCATCAAAATAGGCAGGAACTGTAATAACCACACCACCTAATTCATCAGCCAAACCTTGTTCAGCTCTGCGTTTCAAATTCGCTAAAATTTCTGCTGACACTTCAACTGCACTGACATCCCCTGCCACTGTGCGAATTCGCGGCACTGAATCTGTTTCAATAAATTCATAACCATGCGGGTCACGTTGTACATCGAGAATACCGCGCCCCATGAAACGTTTAACTGAACTAATTGTATTGTGTGGGTCAGTCGCCGCTGCTTGATATGCTTCACTACCAACTACAACATTTTTATCATCTTGATAACGGACCACAGACGGTAACATGTAACATCCATTTTCATCCTCAAGAGTAACCGCCTCACCACTTTTAACTGTAGCGACAAGTGAATTGGTCGTACCCAAATCAATCCCTGCCGCTAACCGATGTTGGTGCGGTGCAGTTGATTCGCCGGGTTCAGATATTTGTAACAGGGCCATGCGGATTCCAAATAATGTTTAAAGCAATGCTTCTTCACGGTCTTCCGCTTCTTCACGGAGCCGATATAAAAATTGTAGCTGCAGGCTTAAAGATTCTGCCTGCAATAGGCTCTCTTTCGTATTGTCGTTAAAGTGACCCTGTAATTGTGAAATTAAATCTTTTATACGCGTCTCAACATCTGCGGAAAAAATACCCACTGCAGCCAATGGATCGGTTGCATCCATGGTATCGTCTAATGCTTCGCGCAATTCCATCTGTTGCATGAGAAAAGCTGTATCCATCACCGTATTTGATTCACTCTTCACATCAATACCATTAAGACTTAGCAAGTACTGTGCTCGTTTAAGAGGATCTTTTAGAGATTGGTAGGCTTCATTGGCTATCGATGCTTGCTGCATCGATAAACGTTTTTCTCTGTCTGTGGCAGATGTAAAATTATCGGGATGGATGCTGCGTTGTAGATCCTGATAGCGAGCTGATAAAGAATCTATATCCACATCGAAGCTCACTGGCAGAGAGAACAACTCAAAGTGATTTCGACCCATCATTAGCTTACCAGTTCTAAATCGTGTAACAGTTGTTAGACCGTAAAGCTTTCGCCGCAGCCGCAGGTATCTGCAACATTCGGGTTGTTGAATTGGAAACCTTCATTGAGCCCTTCTTTAGCATAATCTAACTCAGTACCATCCAGATAGATAAGACTCTTCGGATCAACAATAATCTTAATGCCATTCACATCAAAAATAGAATCTTCGGCTTCAGCCTCATCGACAAACTCAAGCACATAAGCCATACCTGAACAACCAGTGGTCTTCACGCCCAAACGCAAACCGATACCCGAACCTCGGTTATCAAGAAAGTGCTGTACGCGCTCTGCCGCGTTATCAGTCATCGAGATTGCCATCGCAACTATCCTAAATTACTGCTTGTCTTGAAAATCTTTAATAGCTGCTTTAATTGCATCTTCTGCTAATACTGAGCAATGTACTTTAACCGGTGGCAATGCAAGTTCTTCAGCAATCTCAGAATTCTTGATTTCAGATGCCTGATCAAGTGTTTTACCTTTTACCCATTCGGTTAACAATGAACTAGACGCAATCGCCGAACCACAACCATAGGTTTTAAACTTGGCATCCTCGATGACGCCGTCATCACCAACCTTGATCTGAAGTTTCATAACATCTCCACAAGCCGGTGCGCCGACCATACCTGTACCTACATCTTTGTCTTCTTTATCCATGGTACCCACGTTACGAGGATTTTCGTAGTGGTCCATTACTTTATCACTATAAGCCATGTCTCTATCTCCTGCTTAAACAGAATAACTAAATTAATGTGCTGCCCATTTCACTGAATCAAGATCGATACCTTCTTTGAACATATCCCACAGCGGAGAAAGATCGCGAAGTTTACTGATACTGTCGTGAAGTAATTTGATTGTGTAGTCGATTTCTTCTTCGGTCGTAAAACGGCCTATCGTAAAACGAATTGAACTGTGTGCCAATTCATCATTACGACCAATTGCGCGTAAGACATAAGAAGGTTCAAGGCTCGCCGATGTACATGCCGAACCAGAAGAAACCGCTAAATCTTTAATCGCCATGATTAATGACTCACCTTCAACATAGTTAAAACTAATATTGAGATTACCCGCGATACGTTTATTCATATCACCGTTAATATAGGTTTCTTCAATATCTCTAAAGCCTTTCTCTAAACGATCACGTAATGCTTTAAAGCGTATGTTTTCTTCTGCCATTTCTTCTTTAGCGATACGAGATGCTTCACCCATACCCACAATCTGATGGGTGGGTAATGTGCCAGAACGTAGGCCACGCTCATGACCACCGCCATGCATTTGTGCTTCAAGACGAACGCGTGGTTTACGACGGACAAACAATGCTCCTATACCTTTCGGGCCATACATTTTATGAGCCGAGAACGACATCAAATCAACTTTACTGTTTGCCAGATCAATAGGCACCTTACCGGCACTCTGAGCAGCATCAACATGGAAGATAATGCCACGTGCACGCGTCAATTCAGCTATCGTATCGATATCTTGAATAACACCAATTTCATTATTCACATGCATGATAGAAACTAATACGGTGTCTTCACGCATTGCTGCTTCTAATTTTGCCAGATCAATTAAACCATTATCTTCAGGATCAAGGTAGGTAACTTCAAAACCTTCACGTTCTAACTGACGGCAACTATCCAGCACAGCCTTGTGTTCGGTCTTACAGGTAATTATGTGTTTACCTTTCTTCTGATAAAAATGTGCCGCACCCTTAATGGCAAGGTTGTCTGATTCGGTTGCACCTGAAGTCCAAATAATTTCTTTCGGATCACAATTAACCAATTCAGCAACTTGTTTGCGAGCAAGTTCGACCGCATCATCTGCAGCCCAACCGAATGCATGTGAACGTGATGCAGGGTTACCAAAGTTACCCTCAAGGTTCAGACACTCCATCATTTTTTCTGCAACACGCGGATCAGTTGGTGTTGTTGCGGAGTAATCAAGGTAAATAGGTAGCTTCATTAAATAAGGCTCCAAAAAATAGTATTCAATTAAATTTACGTCAACGTTATTGTTAACTGTTTATTGCAGCAGTTGGTGGTGCAACTTCAGTTGTATGTTGGCGTTCAATCACTTCTTGTACTGCACTACGGTCGACTAAATTTGCCAATGTTATACCACTGAGGAAATCATAAATACGTTGACTTAGATCAGACCAGAGTTCATGCGTTAAACACGGTTGATCGTCTTGGCAATTTGCCAACCCACCACATCGTGTTGCATCAACCTTTTCATCAATTGCCGTAATGACATCCGCAACAGCAATCTCAGCAGCTTCACGACTAAGACGGTAACCACCACCCGGACCACGGGCACTAACTACTAAGCCTTGTTTGCGTAGACGTGAAAATAGCTGTTCAAGATACGACAGCGATATACCCTGTCTGCGCGATATGTCTGCCAAAGTGATCGGGCCATTTTCATAATGAATAGCCAAATCAAGCATAGCGGTAACTGCATAACGACCTTTCGTTGTTAATCTCATTGCGTATACCTTCTGAAACAAGTAATATTAGCTTGTCCTTATTTTACATACCCGAGTAATTTAGTCAAGTATTATCCGCTAGAACTCAAACACCCAATGTAGCGCCCAATAAAATAGATTCTTTAATTTAAGGATCGGTAAAGATTAATTGCTTATTAGTCTGGCTTCACTGAGGTGCTTTCTTCAGAAACTTCTTCATTATCAATGTGTTCCGGATCATCTTCGTGGCTTATCTTGCAGGGCCCAAGCTCAGGAAGTTGTAAATCAGCGACCTCCATACCTAGTCCTTTCAGGGCCTTACACATATTTTCCATCTTGTCATCCATGGCATGAATATGATCTAACATCGCATTCACAGCATTCGCGACGGGATCTGGCATGTCGCCATCCGATGTTCCGTAGGCATCAAAGCCAATTTTTTCAGCAAAAGCCTTGCGTTTTTCATGGTTACCTTCCTTGGCTGGCTTCTTATTCCGAGTTTTAACTAAATGCCCAGGGATACCAACCACCGTGGCTTGTGCTGGGACATCCTTTACGACAACCGCATTCGACCCAACGCGCGCACCTCTACCAAGGGTTATCGGGCCAAGTACTTTTGCTCCCGCACCAACTACAACGTTATCGCCTAGTGTTGGATGACGCTTACCCTTTTTCCAGCTAGTGCCACCGAGTGTTACGCCATGGTACAACGTACAGTCATCACCAATTTCAGCTGTTTCACCAATCACAACACCCATACCATGATCAATAAAGAAACGTCTGCCAATACACGCAGCTGGATGAATTTCGATTCCGGTAAACCAACGCACAGTGGTCGATAACCAGCGTGCCAACCAACGTAAACCCCATTTCCAGAGTTTATGGTTAAGTCGGTGCATCACCAGTGCATGAAAACCTGGGTAGGCAGTGAGAATATCAAACGTGTTACGCGCCGCAGGATCACGGTCAAATACACAGTTCAAATCTTCTCGGATTCGGCTAAACATCGATCATTTCCCTTTAAAATTTTGTCCATTATACGCCATTCATGGCTTGTTACGGGTTAACTTCTGAGTCGCGGTTAATATCCCGCGTAATATGTTGACCTCAGTTTGTTCGAGTCTTGCTCTATTATATAGGCGTCGTAGCCGCCTCATCAGCAAACGCGGCGTGTCAGGATCAAGAAAATCAATATCAATCAATGTTTTCTCAAGGTGTTCATGAAACCGCTCCAACTCATCAGAGGTGGCCACCTCACTGTCATCATCCGCTTTCAGAACCGGCGTGCCAACGGACAAATTGATCTCATAACAGAGCACTTGCACCGCAGCGGCAATATTTAGTGAGCTAAATGCTTCATTACATGGAATGTGCACCAAGGCATTACAGGCCTCTAATTCCGCATTGGTTAGCCCTGAGTGTTCCCGACCAAACACTATTGCCACGGGAGACTGCATAGCCTCCTTAACGACTTTATCCGCCATTTCTCTTGGTGCAACTAAAGGCCAAGGCAAGCTACGCATTCTAGCGCTGGATCCGAACACCAAAGTACATCCATCAATGGCCTCGGCCAGTGAACTGCATACAC
>Ga0316207_10005395_pt1 | contig 10616 bp, 11 predicted proteins | sample 6weekpyrite_MG_FD_204943 | JGI IMG/M metagenome (GOLD analysis project Ga0316207, IMG submission 204943) | Microbial mat bacterial communities from mineral coupon in-situ incubated in ocean water Damariscotta River, Maine, United States -... | ecosystem: Environmental > Aquatic > Marine >...
GTCCAATCACATAGATTAGAATTGCTGCAATAATTTTTATACCCCAGGGAATAATATATTGATGTATTAATTCCGCATTCTCACCAAATAGGCTTTCCATTACTGTTTCCTTTTTCATATATTATGTGCACTAACTAATTCATAAAATCAATTAGATGTACATTGATTAATTTGGATACGACAATCCACAGAGAATAATCGTACAGTATTTACATCTGGATTTTCGATATAGCAACATTCAAGTTATATTGAACATTCATACTCGACAGTCCATTTATACCTGAGGCATCCTCATGACTTATCACTCACCGTGCAGCACTCATAGCTATGGATTTGAGTTTAAGTCTTGAGCCTCATCTGAATGATATTGTAATGAGATAAAAACAGATTATCGATAGTCAATAGTGATCCTTAACAATCTTTAACATTTACAGCAATAATCCTACTGTCATATACACATATGCATAATACCGCGTGATTGACATCACGATTTCAACAGACTAGTTGTTATTGTTTTAATAGTATCTGCATATTACCTTCACTTACTTTAATATCATTAATTCCAGTTGAAATCGTTCTCCAGAATTTAGATTCATCGAACTCTTTGACAATATCCAGATTTTTTATACCGCCCATATAAGCATTCGGCACTGGCACACCCCATACACTCAGACCTTTAACAATAATAAGAGGATTACCACCTGCATATGATAGTGCGAGACCAGCAGTTACCTTCAGGGTTTTTCCGCCAAAAAAAGGCATTTCATCGTCTAGAGGTATCAACAACCTGAGACTTAGCAAATTGTCGGACAGGTCGATAGCCATTTTGTGTGCCAAACCTGTATTATGAGCAAGTATTGCATTAAGCTCTTTTTCCGAGAATTCGACTTTACGATGAGCAACGGGCTCACGATAAGGTTCAGGCATCAACCGGGACGGTGGACGTGTTTACTAAACTCTGTATCAACACCCAATTGATTCAGTTTCACATCAAGATCCACTAACTCATGCGCATTAAGTTCAACAGGTTTGAATTCTGTTGCGAAAATACCAGATAAAATTATCCAGGAGGTAATAATCGCACTCAATATAACTGCCACAGCGATCATTATTGCTAACTGTGTAACGCTAACACGTCTCTGCTCTACATTTAGGTTACTCATATATCACTTTAAAAGTTACTGATCAGTTAGACATTTTTCTAATAAAGCTATCTGCTTCACTAATAGATTTATTCATATCCGCAATCAGTGATTTAATATCCGCTTCCACAGATTTCTTCTGTGTCTTTAATGAAGTAATCGCACTTGCATTTAAGTTGTGCTTCAGGAACAGAACCCTGTCATGAAAAGCCGTGAGGACTGGCTCTATTTTTTTCTCAGCTCGTTTCATTGAAGTGATAAGCGTTTTATAAGAATATTTTGTATTCTGAAGCTGCTGCTCACTCGTGTGTTTTAAATCCTTACTCGAATACTGTGCTATTTCAGCTTGCCATTCATTAAATAAAGCGCGCGCGACATGTTCAACAGATCCAATTCGCTCATGAACCTCCTGGGCTCGCGATTTACTGTCTTCATACGCAGATTTAAGGCTCTTATACTGTTTATCGAGTTCTCCACCTGAATAGTTAGTTACCGCGACAAACTGCTCTAAGGCAGATTCAAATTGCTTTTTAGCGTCTTGCTGCGATTCTCGTGCACTGTCTACGCGATCTACTAGAATTTCACGTTTTTCGTAACCCACCTTTTCCATTGCGCCATAGTACATACTCTGACATGCAGTGAGGCTTATCAACGTAATAAATGCAAACGCTAATCTGGCATAGAAATGTATACGATTACGGTATTTGTACATGATATGTGACCTTATATGCGTCTAGATAATAAAAAGGGAAAGACCACGTCTTTCCCTCAATACACCTTACTTAAGAATATGCAGCTCGACACGACGGTTTCTAGCACGGCCCTGAGCTGTTTGATTGTCAGCAATGGGTGATGTTTCACCGTAGCCTTTAGCAACAACCTGATCTGAATTAACACCCTGTAGTTCCAGATACTTCTTCACGCTTTCTGCGCGTGACTCTGATAAACGCTGATTGAAATCAGCATTGCCTCGATCATCCGTATACCCGGCAAGCTCTACATTCAATTCAGGATGTTTTTTTAGCGTAGTTGCAACGTCTGTTAGAACGCCCATGGCTTCATTTTTTAATACATTAGAACCCGTCAGGAAAGTTACCCCCTGTAGTACAAACGATTGTTTAAGTTCACATCCCTTTGCATCTACTTTAGCGCCTGATATAGTATTTAAACACTTATCCAGATCATCTGTTATACCATCTACGTCGCCATCCTGAACATTGATCTCATCAGTTGAACCTGCCTCTCTGGAGGCTGTAGATGTAGATACATTTTCTACATTCACTTCACAACCCTTCTTATTAACTGTGGCTCCCGAACGACTCCCTGGACATAGATCGTTTGTGTCGTTAATTCCATCACTGTCAGAATCGCTAATCACCGCCGTTGAACTGTATACTCTATTAGATGCAGACTGTTGCTTACCACCAAATGGAATACTTAAACCAATATTAAACATCAGGTCATTAAATTCATCTTCAGCCACTACAGATTCATCATCCATATCTAATCTGTATCGCATATCAGCACGTAATTTTATTCCACCCTCTGTGATCTGGTGCATGAGGCCTACACCAATGTTTAGCATAGGGTTTGTTGTATCACTCACACCTGTATCTGTTGTCATGACCCCCGCGCCAATCTCCCCATAGATCTGCAATGATTTACTGCGATCAAAAAAATACAGACCATCTATCATGATTCCACGTTGTTTGTATGCGCCTGAAGATGCCTCAAAATCCAGATCATCAAAAACAATATTTGCTTCTATATTCCAGTCTTTATTTAGCTCTTTACCTAGCCCTAACATTAAACCCAGGTCATTATCAGCTTTTCTGTCACTATCAGTTTTTATATATGAAAGCTGTGGCGATAGATACAGTTCATCCGTTGCCTGTGCTGTATTTGAAAGTAAAGCCCCGCCAAGAATCAGCGAAGACAACCATGCATGCGTGTTCGAGCTATTTTTCATTTTATTCTCCGATATTTATAATAACTATTTTCATTCTGGCTATAAGACAGAACCAACTGCACACATAGTAGGTATGTACTCAGGCATAAACAATATTAGAGAGGGAGTTTTAACAATTCATAACAATTGTAATAACCACTTAGATCAGAACGTTGATCAAAAATGGTACCTTTACAGTACCGAATGGATAACTATTACGTTCAATTCAATAGATTACGCGTTTTTCAGAACTACATCTGTATAGTTTTGGTGCTTTTTTGTATGCCCGTTTAATCAACACAGGATATGTGTTATTTGGTGTTCAAACGACTGTTACTAATCCAGTTGATGTATAAATGATAATCAAAGACTGGCGGGTATAAGGTGACATGAAGAGAAGTGAATATATTTAATAAAGTATATTTCGATAATGTATGAAGCACTATTAGCTGTTACTTCGTCACTTCATACATTATCGATTTAAACTCTCATTTCAGCAGGGAAAACTCATTAGAAATTTAGCTAGAAATGCAGAAAGGCCCCTATCATGAGTCCTTTAAACTCCAAATCCGCATTGATATTATCAACATCATCTAACTCAATTGTGGTTGATTTTAACCCTGCCTCTAATCCAACGACACCAAATTCGTACAATGCTCTTATTCTCATATCCTGATAAGTTACACCAGAGTAGTTGATTGTATTGATATCAGCACCAAATGATAAACCGGTAAATGGCATATCGAACTGCGCCGCAACATAAAGCATAGGAATGGTTTCTGAAACATCAACAGATTCTGAACCCACCAGAAAATTTGCATCTACCTGGCGTATATTGAGACCAAAATCAAGATTTACCCAGTTGTCTAACAATCGCCAGTAGGCAATTGCATCAGTCGTATCCAGGCTGGTTGACGCATTTCCACTAACGCTCAGGCCATTAAAGATAACGCTATTCGCTGAACCGTCATGAGCCATAGACGCGATTTCTACACGTATATTAGGCACTAGTGGAACAAAGTGCTCAAATGCTGCATAGAAGTAAGTATCAGAATCGCCTTTGTAATCAAGGGTAGACTCTACATTTATATTGGTATCGCCATCGCTAGCAAATGTGCCTGTAGGATCGTGATCCCATAAGCCTCCACCAACGTATAGTCCTAGAGCGTCTGCGCTCACATTACTTGCACAGACAGATAACAGCATTGCCATGGGAATTGTATAATTACGCATCAGGCCCTCCAAAAAAGCCATATCAGTCGATAATACATTGATATTACCAGATAATTATAAATGTATAGAATTTTATAAATGTGACTAAGAGCACAGGGTTATCAGGTTTTACCTCAATCGACATTCTAATCTTTCAGCACCGCTGTGAATCACATAAGAGATAAGCTTCACCAGTTATGCTGGGCTGTCGAGCTTGAATGCATTATTGATATATCACCCGTACATGCCTTATACAGACATTCACAGCAGAAACGTCGATTTTACTTACATGCATATTGAGAATGTTAAACAATGTTAAGAGTGATCTATGACTCTCGTTGGTTCATTGCATATTTAGTAGAATTAATTATCAAACAAAAATGTAGAAAGAATATGTTCGATATTATCACACCAACTATTAGTTCTTCTAGTTTGAATGATTTTACTACACACAGTGATGAATCAGGATTGGCTATGAAAACATGGAAAACATCAACTCTAAAACGCCTGCTATCAGATGCCATGTCTCGTGATCAGTTTGAACTTGTCTATCAACCACAAATTGAAATAACGACTCATAAAGTAATCGGTGTAGAGGCTTTATTACGCTGGCACTCTCCGGAGCTAGGCCTGGTAGCACCTGAACACTTTATACCGGTTGCTGAAGAATCTGGAATGATTTTCGAACTGGGTAGTATGGTGATCGAAAAAGCCTGTGCGCAAGCATCATTCTGGAAAAATCATTATCAACACGAAATCCGAATGGCTATCAATGTTTCATGTTTACAAATTAAGAGCAATAAGATACTAGATATAGTCGATTCATGTCTGAGAAAATACAATCTATCACCATCAAAACTTGAAATAGAACTGACAGAATCCACATCCGTTAGAGACATGATCAAGGTTATCTATATCTTAAACCAATTCAAGGATATGGGCGTAAGAACCACCATAGATGACTTTGGTACCGGGTACTCATCGCTCAGTTACCTGGCACATATGCCATTTGATATGATTAAAATTGATCGTAGTTTTATAGATTTACTTGGATTGCATACTGCGAACACCGTTGTCACGGAATCAATTATTCATATGAGTAAAAAATTGAATATGGAGATTATGGCCGAAGGTGTAGAAACAGAAAGCCAGAGAACCATATTATTAAATAATGGCTGTGATTATATGCAAGGGTATCTTTTTTCACGACCCGTAAGCGCAGATAAATTGCCGGAAATTGCTGGCATGAAAATATGATGCCTGTAACTACATTGTTAATAACCTGAATGTAGTTATTATAAACGCTAATAATAAGTTTACGCATAACAGCCTATGACTGATCAAAACCCTGTTTATCGCTGCCTGAACTGTTGTATCGTCTTGCGAATAAAATCCATTTGCTTATTATAATTTTTACAGCCAGTGCATAATAACAGGTGAAGTTTTAAATTCACCCGTTCACGAAATGTCAGTGTACGATCCTGTGCCTGAGACATTAACCGGGTTGCCTGCTTACAATCCATCATTCGAATCGCTCCCCTTGCATCAGATTAATTTCAAGACATTTACGCAGCTGCGTGCGTGCCCTGTGCATAATGACCCAGGCATTACTGCTCGTTAGACTTAATTCTTTGCAAATTTCACTTATTTCAAGCCCGAGATGTTCTCTCATCATAAAAACCTGCGCTGTATTTTCAGGTAACTTATTCAGGCATATATCAAAGATCACCCAGAACTGCTCATTGGCCAGAATAACATCCGGGCTGCCCCAGTTAGCTGGCTGCTGCGATTTTTTCCAGTGGCCTCGCTCATCAAATTGTGCATCCAGTTCATCGGCATCTTCAACAAAGCTTTCGGTGGGATGCCTGATACGTCCACGAATAACATCAACAATCTTGTTTCGTAGAATGGCAAACACCCAGCTTTTAATACTGCCTTTACCTGTGAATTTATCTGATGATAAGGCAGCATCAATGGCTTCGTGCACCACATCTTCTGCTAGAACAGCGTCACGCAACTGTAATGTAGCAAAGCGCAACATTTCGTCTCTTAATAATGCAATGTGTTGATGGTTATTATGATCAGATTGATTATGAGTCGCGTCAGTGATCTGGCTCATTACTCCACGGCCTTATGGTAAATACTCTTTACCATAAGATAATCTTTATCTGTGAAATAGTGAAGCCATAATATAGCCGATATTTATCATCTGTATCTAACAGTGCATTTGTTATATATTTGAGCGATCTTTAAGCCAGTATTTTTTGAACCAGTAATCGATAGATAATATACGGCCTGCGCCATAAAAGAACAAAACCAGTAACATAATAAAATAGGTAGCCGCAAACTCAATGCCGTTATTTAGCATGACAACACTGCCATGCTCAGTTAGCCAGCCATAATTACCATGTTCTCGTAGAATATCTTTAACCCTGTCGAGGCGATCTATCGCAGCGATGGTTCGATCAGAGGCAAACAGGCTACCCGAACCTTCTGCAATCGCCAACCAGCCGTGTTGCCAGTGGACTGTTATCATTGCGACAAGCATAGTCACCATTAAAGGTATTGAAACCAAGCGAACGGCCAGGCCCAGAATAAGCAGTATGGCACCACCCGCTTCGGTAAGCGCCGCTGCCCAGGCCATCAATTCTGGAAATGGAAGTCCTAGCCCCCAGTCTTTATTACCAAACCACTCAATAGTGGAATCTATATTGGCAATTTTTTTACTGCCGGCCATCCAGAACACAGGAGCCAGATAGAGCCTTAGTGCTAATGGAGCGAGAAAATCGAATGATTTGCTTAAATTAAGCATGTCATAAAACTGATTAAGTCGATCTTTTATCATGACCAATTTACCCTGTTTATCATATAGTGGCACCCTCCATGGTGACAATGAATCCTTAAATGACCATTATGCATGTCAGCCTAGCTATTACCACCACATTTACCTTCGCCACATTTAGCTGCTGGCTTTCTGGCCTTATCACCGCCACATTTGCCCTCACCACATTTTCCTTCTGACTTTTTGGTTTTACTATCGCCGCACTTACCTTCGCCGCACTTACCTTCGCCGCATTTACCTTCCGATTTCTTCTCTTTAGCACCACCACACTTACCTTCGCCACACTTACTTTCAGCAACCAGTAGCGGATGAGTATTATTAAGATCAGTCACTCCGAACGGGTTTATATTATCGGCAAAAACGCTTCCACCCATAAGCATCGACACCAGTAAGGCACCTGCAGATAACGCATTTATAAGCTTATTTACTTTGTTAGACATACTCATTACTCCAATTTAAAAATTATATGTTAGTTATCATAATTACGACTTATAAGTTTATTCCCTATTCCTCATCTTAAAAGTGAGGGGCGACAGAAAATCTTAAAATTTCAGAATCCAGTTAACAGTACACACTGTGACTAAGCGGGTGCCAATGCAAATCTCGTTTTCTGCTACGACAGGATAGTCACACAATATAGGCGTGATACCTGTAATACAGCGAAGAAGATCGCCGCAATAAACCTTAATTTAATGCGTCAGACACTCGTTATATCAGAGCTATACAGATAGCAAATAGACTTATATATACAGGTAGTCGTCGTGACTCAGCATTCCTTACAAATAAATTACAAATAATCGAGATATTTAGCTAGAACATGACGAGACACATGGAGCAGCAGGTACAGAGCGCAAAGACGGGTTCTCAGTGACTTAGATAGAATGACGCGTCAATCATACAGTACGCACCACAATATCTAAGGCCAGGTGGTTATTAGAGAAAATAGCGAGTAATAAGTCTAGAACCCCAGAGCAGGGGTTATATGCAGGTTCTGAGCTCCATGCGACAATGACTGCCGGGTAATCTACGTGAACTGGAAAATGTCGTTGTGCATGGATTAATCTGTTCGATAGATACAGAAATATAATATTGAAGTGTAATGATTCTTAGCTTACTAAAAACTATAAATAGAATCACTAGACCTTTTATCATTTTTCATAATGACTCTGATTTAATTCATCATTCATATTTTACGCCCGTCACCAGCAACCACAGACAGAAGCTCAGTTCTGCGAGCAGTGGAATGACATAGGCAGGCTGCATGGCCGACAGGTACTCGGGCAGAATAAAACGCATCAGGCTGCCGCTCAGGTAAACCGCAGCAGCCGCGATTAATCCGTAACCCAGAAAAGCAGGGAAATAATCGGCTCGAATAAGCAGATAACCCAGAACAACACTGGAGAATGCAAAAAAGATCAAGCCAAGATCATAACCATAACTATGCAGCGTTATAAACAACAGCGCCATGGCGTTTATCTGTTGCGCATTAAACACCGTAACGCCTGTTGTGTCATTTAATAGCAGGAATGCGGCATAATAATTTAATAAATTAAAGCCGAGTATAGCGGCCTGAGTCAGGCGAAAAGCCGCAGCCATTAAGGCCAGTGTTTTACTCACCGGCTTTAATAGCGCATAAAATAGCACGGCGATGGCCACATCACTGATCAGCATAATAAGATCAAACAGCAGGCCCAGTTTAAACAGACCCTGCGAATTGATTATATTGCTGGCCGTAGCGGTTGCATCACCCGTCACAATTAAACTGGAACGAATAAATACTTCGCCTGTAATACCGCATACAATAATAATCAGATATAACAGCCCCGCAGATCTTGCGTAAATCTGCGGTGTAATGTCAGTTGTATTAACGGATGTATGCATTTTCGATTTCTCCTGTCACTTCAAACGGCAATGATCATTTTGTCATAGTCATAGCGTACCTTGGGTAATTGAGCACTGGCATCGTCTGGATGTCGTTCACCCAGTGCACAAATCACCACTGCTTCCAGGCCGAGTTGATCCAGTTCTAGTACACGATTAAATCCATCCGCATCGAAACCACCCATTGGGCAGGTGTCTATTTCCATCATGGCGGCGGATGTCAGCAATGTACCCAGTGCGATATAGGCCTGCTGGTGCGCCCATTGCTGTTTTTCAGTCTGTGATTTACCTGCAAAAACCTCTTTTATATGATGCGTAATGCCCTGTAAATTTTTTACCGGCATATCACGTGTATCAGCGACCGCCTGCATATACTCGTCAATCATTTGATCATCTATCTCTGTCTGCGCTGCAATCACCAGCAGATGCGAGCAGTTTACAACCTTATCCTGCCCCATCGAATAGTCGAGTAATTTTTTTCGCACACCCGGATCATTTACGCTAATGATTCGATAAGGCTGCAAGCCATACGATGTTGCACTTAGCCGTGTGGCGGTGAGTAATTGTTGCACGCGTTTTTCGTCGAGACGTGCAGAAGAAAATTGTCTAACGGCATAGCGCCAGTTTAAGGCTTCAATAATATTCATCAGTCTATCCTCATGCTATTCATTAAAATTTAAGCGTTAACGATCCACACCAACCGTTAGCGTCTGTTTTTCCGGGCGAACCATATTCGTTAAGGTGGTCATCAGAACACCTGAAAAAATTAATCCAATACTTAATAAATCATGGCCGTCATAGGCTTCATTCCAGAACCAGATTCCGTACAGCATGGTGACCGCCGTAATCACATATCCCATCTGACTTAAATAAACCGGGCCGCCCACTCGAAGTAAGTTAAATGAGCTGAGATAGGATGTGCCGGCCAGAAGTGCTATCGCCATCAGTAACCACGAGTTATTTTGTGCATTAACTGTCACTAACTGATTGAAATTGCCTAGCGCGATATTCACTATCAATAGCCAGACTGCCTGAACTGCAAGCATTCCGGTTACCAGCGGTATGGCATCAGCGCCCGCTGGCCAGTAACGACCTCTGTAAATATTGCTGGCGGCAAGTGATACGGGAATACCCAGAGCCAGTAACATATACGTCCAGTTATCGGTTAGCTCAAGCGAGTCGCCGGGTGTCAGCAAAAACATCACGCCAGCTAATCCTGTTATAAGCCCTAGCAAACGTAATGGATGACCCTGCTCAACACCGAGTAAACGGGCCATTGCATAAGTCACAACAGGTGACAATGCGGTGAGCAAGCCCACCGTTCCCACCTGCAATGTCTGCAACACCATAAAGGCCAGCACATACGGAATACTCACCCCCAGTAAACCACCCAGCAGGTAATAACGAACATGTTCGAGATTCCATACCGGAAAACGACGCAGTGGCCACGAGACAATAAAAACAACAAGTGCACCACCGCTCATTTGCCAGAACAGAATTAACAGGGGTGATAGCTCTGTACTCGCGGCATGCTTGCCGGCTATAAAAACACCGGCGGCCAGAATGCCCGATATAATCAGTAATATAAGTG
>Ga0316207_10005396_pt1 | contig 10615 bp, 9 predicted proteins | sample 6weekpyrite_MG_FD_204943 | JGI IMG/M metagenome (GOLD analysis project Ga0316207, IMG submission 204943) | Microbial mat bacterial communities from mineral coupon in-situ incubated in ocean water Damariscotta River, Maine, United States -... | ecosystem: Environmental > Aquatic > Marine >...
TGGTTAAAAAATAACCATTTTGATAGAAAATACGCTGGAATGCCGATTTGTCGGAGGTAAATTTTACTTCTCCACAGAGTTATCCACAGCTTCTGTGGAAAACCCTGGTCAAATAATTAAAGGCATTTTTTATTAAATTATGCAAGCCCCTATTTGGATAATTTCACTGAGCCTGAATGGCGGGCACAATAGGCACTATGACAAACACCCTTATCGCACAGATTGCAGTCCCTGTTCCATTGTATGGGGTATTTGATTACCTGGTTCCAGTCGATTATCACCAGCCCCTTGAAAAGGGCTGTCGAGTTAATGTGCCATTTGGGCGAAAGCAAATGGTTGGCATGGTGGTGTCTGTGTCGACAAAATCAACTCTGCCCGTATCCAAACTTAGATCAATCGCTGATGTTATTGATGAAAAGCCGGTTATTTCTGAAGAAATCATTAAGTTACTAGAGTGGTCGTCGAGTTATTATCACTATCCTTTAGGCGAAGTGTTATTTGCGGCACTGCCAAAATTTCTTCGCCTGGGTGAGGCGGCGGAGCTAAAGCAGGAAAAATTCTGGGGTTTGACGGATTTAGGAAAAAAAACGGATATTCAAACACTTAAACGTGCGCCGAAGCAGGCTGCCATATTAGCTTATATGCAAAAATCTGCGCAGCAAAAACTAATGGCTTCACACTTCAATGAAAACTGGCGTAACTGGCGAAGCCCTGTGCAGGTTTTACAGGACAAGTTACTTGTAGAGACGGGGTGTCGTGAGCCAGATGTTTTAGCGAGTACTATTGAGACGGTGCCCGCAAAGCAGCTGAATGAAGAGCAGTGTTTAGCCGCTGAAACCATTGTGTCTGGCTTCAATCGCTATCAGACATTTTTATTGCAGGGGATTACTGGCAGTGGCAAGACCGAAGTTTATCTTGATGCAATCGACAAAGCCCTGGAGCAGAATTTCCAGGTACTGGTGCTGGTACCTGAAATTAGTCTGACCCCGCAGTTAACCCAACGATTTATTGCTCGTTTGAATACTAAAATTGCCAGTCTGCACTCTGGGTTAAATGATTCGCAGCGGCATGCTGCCTGGGTTCAGGCCAGTAAAGGTATTGCTAAAGTTGTCATTGGTACACGCTCAGCCCTGTTTACGCCTATGCCACAATTAGGGCTGATTATTATTGATGAAGAGCATGATGCTTCGTTCAAGCAGCAGGAAGGTTTTCGTTACCATGCAAGGGACCTGGCTCTGGTTCGTGCTAGAAACAGGGATATCCCTGTTTTACTGGGCTCGGCAACGCCGTCTTTTGAAAGCCTGGAGAATGTTTCCCGAGGCCAGTTTAAGTTAATAAAGCTAACTCAGCGAGGCGCTCAGGGGGCTAAGCCACCTAAAGTGAGTTTGTTAGACGTATGTCGGCGCCCTATGGAAGATGGGATTTCTGATCAGTTGCTTGAAAAGGTAGAAGCTCACCTGAAAGATAATGGTCAGGTTTTACTGTTTTTAAATCGTCGAGGATATGCGCCTTTATTGATGTGTCATGAATGTGGCTGGACAGCAGTCTGTCAACGTTGTGATGCAAATATGACCTTACATCAGCATAATCGTCGTCTGCGCTGCCATCACTGTGGTTATGAAAAAGCCGCACCGTCTGAATGCCCTGAGTGCCAGCATGAGAGCCTGTATATTCCCGGCGCTGGAACTGAGCGAATAGAATTGGCTTTAAAAGATAAATTCCCTGAAGTTGTGATTAGCCGAATCGATCGTGATACAACACGACGTAAAGGAGAGCTGGACGAAAAATTAAAACAGGCAAGATCTGGCGATGCACAAATATTGATCGGGACACAAATGTTAGCCAAGGGGCATGACTTCCCTAATCTGACACTGGTGGGTATTTTAAACGCAGATCAGGGCTTATTTAGTGCAGATTTTCGTGGCACCGAACACATGGCGCAATTGATTATTCAGGTTGCGGGTCGGGCTGGACGAGGAGAGAAACCTGGTGAAGTGATTATTCAAACTCATCACCCGGAACATCCGCTATTGCATACTCTGCTGGAAACGGGGTATTCAGGTTTCGCAAAAGCGGCAATCGAAGAGCGCAAGCAGGCGAGTTTTCCACCTTTTAGTCATATGGTGATTTTACGCTGTAACTCGATCCATAAAGCTCAGGGACAGTCATTTTTAAATGAAGCTCGAGAAATGTTTAACTATTCAGATGTGCAGGTATTTGGTCCCTTGCCAGCGCCAATGGAAAAGCGGGCAGGGCGATTCCGATGGCAGTTGATATTGCTGGCAAATGATCGACGAAACATTCATGCGGTGTTACGTGACTGGATGCCGAAAGTCATTAAGCTGAAATCTGCCAACAAGGTACGATGGTCAATTGATGTTGATCCGCTGGATATGTTTTAAGCAGTTTGTGCAGACTTTTTCGCACCCCGAGAACTTTTGTAAAAATGTTGCGTAAAAAAACGCGCGTATTTTAGAGAACCTTATTTTTGAGTATCACTGGCAGTCTGATCCAGGGCGAGTTTAATGATCAGTAAAACAGCTGGCGTGCCATGCATAATCAGGTCAAAGATATCAATCGGTTTGCTAAGCGTGCCATCGGCTAACATTTTTAATTTCTGCCACAGGTGAGGCTCCGGTACAAAAGGTGCAAGTCCAAGCAATAAAGCCACCAGTGCAAGTGTCGCGGTTGGAATTTTGTCTAAGAGATTTCTCATAATTATCCCATCAAAGTGTTTAGGTTAGTCAGCAACGTAGGGTGTTAATTGACTGACATTATAAGTATTTAATTATATTTGGCGAGGTTTGGCAGCTTAAATCACTATGATATGAAATAAGCCAAGCTTTCGGCCAAACGGTAAATATCTATGCATAATGAGGGCTACACTCCCATCATATCGAGCTTTACATCAATTTCAGCAAGTAATCTGGCAGCCACCTGCTGCTAATGTATTTCGAAATTCACATATACATTAGTTTCTAATATGGTAATATGCTGCGCCAAATTTTTTGATGACCGGCAAAAGCTCCCCCCAGCAGTTATAGGGCGAATTTTCTGGTCTATTTTAGATAAAACAGGTTTTGTCTGGGTGGCTGTTTACAGCGATAAGCCCATGCTAAACAACCTTAAAAAGACTTATGGAGTCGTTATTATGACCACAGGTATGAAGCTAAAGCAGTTTTTACTGCATGAAAAACGTGCAGGTGTTGATCTTCCTTACGATCTGATCGAACTGATCCACGAAGTAAGTATCACATGTAAAGAAATTGCTGCGACAGTTAGCCGCGGTGAGTTATCAGGTGTACTGGGTGTTGCTGGCTCTGAAAATGTTCAGGGTGAGACTCAGAAAGAGCTGGATATCATCACTAACGACATTATGGCCGATCACATGAGCCTGAGTGGCCTGGTTGCTGGTATGGGTTCTGAAGAAGTTGATGATCCAATTGATGTGCCTGCTAAAGAGCGTGGCGAATACCTGTTAATGTTTGATCCATTAGATGGTTCATCAAATATCGACGTGAATATTTCAGTTGGTACTATTTTCTCTGTAATGAAAGCACCAATGGGCTGCAAAGAAGCGCCAAAACTGGAAGATTACATGCAGAACGGTGATCAACAGAAAGCAGCCGGTTTTGTAGTATATGGTCCATCAACTGTTTTAGTTCTGACTACAGGTCAGGGCGTAAACATGTTCACACTGGATAACGCAATTGGTGAGTTCGTATTAACCACTGAAGGCGTAAGCATTCCAGAAGATACAACTGAATACGCAATCAACATGGCTAACCGTCGTTTCTGGGATGAGCCAATGAAGCAGTACATCGAAGATTGTCAGATGGGTGAAGATGGTCCATTAGGCAAGCGCTATAACATGCGTTGGGTAGCGTCTATGGTAGCTGAGGTTTACCGTATTCTGGTTCGTGGTGGTATCTTCATGTATCCATACGATAACCGTGATCCTTCTAAGGCCGGTAAACTACGTTTAATGTACGAAGCAAATCCAATGGGTTACATCATTGAGCAGGCTGGTGGCATGGCGTCAACGGGTCTTGGTCGTATAATGGAAGTAGATGCAACTGGACTTCACCAGCGTGTACCTGTTGTTCTGGGTTCATCAAACGAAGTTAAGAAGGTTGAGGAATACCATTTAAAGGGTGAAAAGGCTGCTTAAAGATTAAGTAATTAATCTTAGGGAGTCGAAGCCCCGGAAAAGAAAAAGCCAGGCATTTTGTCTGGCTTTTTTTGTGGCTATGTTAAATGAAAATATTTTATTTCATTTCATATACTTCTTTTTGTACTCTTCTAATAATGCCATTGCCTGTTGCTGGTCAGTTTGCTTAAGTTTCGTGAAAGTAAACTGTGCATTTTTTTTTGCATTAATGATGTTTTGCTCTGCAGCCATAGCAAACCAGACATAAGCCAGTATCGGGTCCTGAGTGGTGCCTTTGCCATTTACGTAAAGCCGCCCCAGATTAGCCTGGGCATCTGCAGCCCCATTTTTTGCAGCTTTGTCGTACCAGCGAAAAGCTTCTGGAAGATCTTTAGGTATACCAACGCCATGCTCGTGTATGTAGGCAAGATTATACTGTGAGGCGGTATTATTATGCTCGGCGCCTTTGTAATACCAGCGAAGAGCAAGCTCATTATCCTGTTCCAGACCTTTGCCGTGAGCATAAAACTGTGCAAGATAATAACAGGCTGCACCATGATTATTATTGGCTGCCTGTCGTATCCATTGCTCGGCGGTGGTGAGATTCTGCTCTACATCGATGCCTTTAGTGAACAGTTTACCAAGTCGAAACTGTGCGTCGGCATCTCCCTGGTTAGCCGCTTCAGTCAGCCAGGGAATCGCTTGCTGAATATTTTTCTCAACACCGCGGCCTTCGCTGTACATGACACCAAGATTGTACTGAATTTCTCGATCACCGGATTCAGCCAAAGGCACCCAGTAGTTAAGGGCAAGTTCATACTGCCCCTGTTTGAATGCCTTGAGGCCGTCTTCCCGTGCACCCGCAAAGCTGAGCTGCTGTGAACAGTTCAGAAATAAAATAAAGCTCATTATGTACTTGAGTTTATGCATGGTCAGGGTGGTTTTTATAGTTAATAACTTGTTGTAAAAAATTTTCGAACTGCTGATTAGTTTGTAAACCTGATTCATCTGTTATCGGCAATAATGGATAAAACTGTAAAATCGCACTAACAAAAACACCTCGAGTTAATCCGCTTTCAACTCCCTGTTCATTAAATAAGGGGACGTTTTTTATACCGCAGCTGGGCGATTTACTTTTAAAGATATAACCATGAATGGAGTCTAGTTGAGGAGGACGTTGTTGGCAGAAATTTCTCATGGCCTGTGTGACTTCAATAGAAGGGTCATCACGGCCAACCATCTTAATTTCATCAGGAATAGAAGATGTTGAAGTCTGAACAAGTTTAACAGGAGGTCTGGGAACGCTAAGACCAATCTCGACTTCTGGGCAAACGCTAATTAACTCAAAATGCTCGATTAAAAACTCAACTAGATCGGGGTAGTGTTTTACTTCAGCATCATATCTGACATTATCACCAAGCAAACACCTGCTGACGGCTATGCAGGGTTTGTCTGATGATGTGTCCGTTGAGTGAGTTATTTGTTTGAACCCATTTTAACAGCCCGTTCACGCACTTTATTTGCTTCGACGGCATTCAGGCCAGCATCCCAGCCAGGCATTGTTTCAGGCCAGCCAAAGCTGTGCTGAACGATGAGCTCACTTAGTGAGTTAATGTGTGTTTCGTTTGCGTTCAGGCAGGGGATATAATCAAAATCGGAGCCACCACGGGAGAGAAAAATTTCACGATTTTCTATATTTATTTCTTCCAGTGTTTCCAGGCAGTCTGTGGAAAACCCAGGGCATACTACATCCAGTGATTTAACGCCCTGATGAGCTAACTGCTTCATGGTATTGTCAGTGTAAGGCTGCAACCATTCTTCACGGCCAACACGTGACTGGAATGTTACCTTCCATTTCAGGTCTTTTAGTAAAAGTTTCTCAGCAACAAGGCGTGCTGTTTTCTGGCAGTGGCAGAAATATGGATCACCATTATCTATGTAGCTTTTGGGAATGCCGTGAAAAGAAAAAACTAACATTTCAGGCTTACGTCCACGTTCAGTCCAGTGACTCAGTATACTTTTAGCAATAGCATCTATATAAGCAGGTTGGTCATGATAGCTGTTGATAAAACGCATATCAGGTAACCAGCGCCAGGTTTGAAACTCTGAGGTTACCGCATCAAATACCGAAGCTGTAGTTGTGGCAGAGTATTGCGGGTACATAGGAACAATAAGAAAGCGTTTGGCACCTGCTGAGCGTAAACCACGCAAGGCATCTTTTATTGATGGGTTGCCATAACGCATGGCAACATCAACCAGAACATTGCCACGTATTTTTGTTTGTAGCTTCTGCTCAAGTTTTTGAGCCTGTAATTTGGAAATGCTAATGAGGGGAGAGCCTTGCTCAGTCCAGACTTTTTTGTACATGGCAGCGGTTTTACGTGGGCGAAAACGTAAAATAATCCCGTGTAATATTAGCCACCAAAGTGGCCGAGATGTTTCAATAACCCGGGGGTCCCATAAAAATTCAGCAAGATATTTGCGTACTGCTTTAGGGGTTGGCGCATCAGGTGAACCTAAATTGACGAGTAAAACGCCCAGGCGTTCTTTGGTTCCATGGGTGTAATTGGTGGTATTAAGATAGCGTGTCATTAAAGTTGGACTTATAAAATAGTGAGTATTTGTGATTTTAATCCCAAATAAAAAGTAAATTAAGATTCATGAGTTAGTGTTCTAGCTGTATAATAGCCCGCTAATTTTCAACCTTACAAGGTTTTATAGTAGATTTCTCATAGAATCTTTAAGGGATTATACGAATAAGTGACAAATTAGTCTGGTTAAAAATACTATTAAGGTTTTTTTATTGGATGGGCTATAAAGAGTCGCTAAATAAGTTCATTGAGAAATACTAATTTACAAATTATCGTTGAATACAGAATCTTTTGTAATTTCTCAGAGAAGTAAATTGATAAAAAAATGCCTGGAAGAAAAGCTGTTTAGTTTTCTTTTCAGGTGACTTATAACAATACTGCAACGGGCAGTCTGCATTTAGGCAGGAGTTAGATAATGCCAATACGTCTGGCAATACCGAATGAAATTTTACCGGGTGAGCGACGCATCGCCCTTGACCCTATTGTGGCTAAGAAATTAGCTGAAATGGGTGTTGAGGTTTGTATGCAATCTGGAGCTGCAGCTTCCGCTCATTTTTCTGATGAGCAGTTCGAAGGTGTCACACTAATCGATTCAGCTGAAGAGTTGTATAAAGATGCGGATATGGTTTTTAAAGTTCAGCCACCGACTATGGATGAGCTGAATATGATGAAGGATACCTGCGTGATAGCCAGCTTTATGGCGCCACATAAAAATCAGGACCTGACTAAACGCATGTGTGAGAAAAAGGTAACCAGTTTAGCCATGGAGCTGGTGCCAAGAATTACCCGTGCACAGTCTATGGATGCGCTGTCATCTCAGGCCGGTATTTCCGGTTATAAGGGTGTGATTATGGGGGCTGATAAAGCTTCAGTTTTCTTCCCGATGTTAACCACGGCTGCTGGCACTATACGCCCAGCCAAGGTACTTATTATTGGTGCAGGTGTTGCGGGGCTTCAGGCAATTGCAACAGCAAGACGACTAGGTGCGGTTGTTGAAGCCTACGATGTGCGCTCTGCAACTAAAGAACAATGTGAATCACTGGGTGCAAAATTTGTTGATACTGGGGTAAGTGCAGATGGTGAAGGCGGTTATGCGCGTGAACTTACTGATGAAGAGAAGCAGCAACAGCAGGATGTACTGGATAAGCATATTGCAATGTCTGATGTGATTGTTACAACCGCAGCAATTCCAGGTCGCCCATCACCGAAAATCATTAGTGCAGCTGTTGTTGCGAAAATGAAAGTTGGCGCTGTGATTGTAGACCTTGCCTCTGAAGGCGGTGGTAACTGTGAATTGACACAGCCTGGCGAGACGGTTGATTTTGAAGGCCGTGTGACGATTCATGGTCCATTGAATGTGCCTAGTCAGGTGCCGATTCATGCAAGTGAAATGTATGCCAAGAACCTGTTTAACCTGGTATCACCTTTTATTAAAGAAGGTGAATTGGAACTGGACTGGGAAGATGAAGTTATTGCCAACACCGCATTAACTCATGATGGTGAAATTAAAGCAGAACGTTATAAGGAACAGCAGTCATGATTGAAGGCTTTACAGCGCTCTATATATTTATGTTATCCGCTTTTACTGGTTACGAAGTGATTAGTCGTGTACCGGTAATTTTACATACGCCTATGATGTCAGGTTCGAACTTTATTCACGGTATTGTACTTGTTGGTGCAATTGTTGTGATGGGTAGTGCTGAAGGTGCGCTTGAACAGACTATTGGTTTTATTGCGGTAGCCCTTGCAGCCGGTAATGCCGTTGGTGGTTATGTGGCCACGGTGCGTATGCTGGAAATGTTTACAGTAAAAGATAAAAAGGGTGAAGCGTAAATGGATACCTTTATTCAAATAGTATATTTCGTCACGGCCATTTTATTTATTCTTGGCCTGAAAAAAATGAGCTCACCAGTAACGGCAACGGGCGGTATTGTCTGGGCCGGTATTGCGATGATTGCTGCGTCTTTGGTCGCATTCCTTGAGCCAGGGGTGTTTGCAAACAATACCAATGTCATACTGATTATTGTGGCGATAGCGGTGGGCTCAGGCATAGCTTATATCACTGCGAAACGTGTGCAGATGACCGATATGCCACAAATGATTGCGATCTATAACGGCATGGGCGGTGGTGCAGCGGCTGCTATCGCAGGTGTAGAGCTGGTAAAAATGGCCGGTGGCCATCATGCACTCGATACTACGGTACAGGTATTAGCTGTTCTTGGTGCATTAATTGGTGCAGTTTCATTCTCAGGCTCGGCAATAGCGTTTGCCAAGTTGCAGGGATTAATGAACAAAACCATACGCCTGCCTTTCCACATGGTAATTAACCTGGCGTTATTTGTCGCGACATTAGCTGCAGGTGCAATGATTGGCTTTAATGATGAAGTAAGTATTACCTTAGTATTAGGCTTCTTTATTATGGCGCTGGTATTTGGTGTTCTGTTCACTACACCAATCGGTGGCGCGGATATGCCAGTGGTTATCTCGCTGTTTAATGCGTTTACAGGTTTGGCGGTTGCGTTCGAAGGTTTTGTACTGGGTAATGCGGCAATGATTATTGCAGGTACGGTTGTAGGCTCTGCGGGTACCCTGCTAACTCAGTTAATGGCTAAAGCAATGAATCGTCCGATCAGTAATATCCTGTTTGCCAGCTTTGGTTCTGATGGCAGTGATGCTGCGGATGAAGATATTGAAGGCAGCATGAAAGAAATCCAGGGTACTGACGCGGCGATTATGATGGCATATGCAGAAAAAGTAATCATTGTACCGGGTTATGGTATGGCGGTTGCTCAAGCTCAGCATAAAGTCGCTGAGCTGACCCAGGTGTTGGAGAAGCGTGGTGTAACAGTTAAGTTTGCGATTCACCCTGTAGCGGGTCGTATGCCAGGTCACATGAATGTTCTGCTTGCTGAGGCGGGTATTGATTATGACAAGATACTGGATCTGGATGAAATTAACCCAGAGTTCCCGACCGCAGATGTTGCACTGGTTATTGGTGCAAATGACGTTGTAAACCCAGTAGCACGTACTAATCCTGATAGTCCTATTTACGGTATGCCCATTCTTGATGCAGATATGGCTAAGAACTGTATCGTTATCAAGCGTGGCCGTGGTGCTGGTTTCTCAGGCATTGAGAACCACCTGTTCTATGCTGATAACACCCGTATGCTCTATGGTGATGGTCAGAAAGCAGTGGGAGAGTTGGTAAGTGGTGTTAAAGAGCTATAAATAGCCTGTTTCTACCTTTCCAGCCATATCTGGCGTGATTTCAGGTGCTTATCAATCCTCGATAAGTACCTGAAATTATCAAAATCAGCCTTAATTAAGTTGTTTTTATAACAACTCCTTCCCAAGTTAACCTCAATATTGAATAATCAACTGAGTTTCCTGCTGAGACTGTATTATACTTAAACAGCAATGCGGGGAATTAAACCGATATTTGAGGCTTGATTATTGATAAGCTGCATTTATTGATTTCAAATATTGTATAAAATAAACGAAATATCCGAATATTTGTATAGTCTGGCTATGTAAGCGCTAATGGTTCACAGGTGGCAAATATAAATTAGCAAAATTAAAAGATAAAAAGAAATAAGAGATAACTTGTGCAGCAACCGAATAGTGAAGTTCTAAATTTATCAAAGACTGGTAAAAAGCTGATGAAGCAGCGTCGCTTTAAAGACGCTGAAAAAATATTTATGCAGGCGCTTGAGCTTGAGCCGACAAATAGCTACATACTGGTTGGCCTTGGTGATTTGTTTCGAATCAGCAATGATTTTAATAAGGCGATAACTTATTATACCCGTCTGCTTAAATCAGATGAAAGCAATGTATTTGCGTTGCGGGGTATAGGTGATTGTTTCAGGGGACTAAG
>Ga0316207_10005397_pt1 | contig 10613 bp, 11 predicted proteins | sample 6weekpyrite_MG_FD_204943 | JGI IMG/M metagenome (GOLD analysis project Ga0316207, IMG submission 204943) | Microbial mat bacterial communities from mineral coupon in-situ incubated in ocean water Damariscotta River, Maine, United States -... | ecosystem: Environmental > Aquatic > Marine >...
ATTTATCATCTGGATCAACCGCTACCGGTCTGTTGACGATATTCAGTAGCGGCAGGTCGTTATTCGAATCACTGTAAAACCAGCAGTCATCCGACTGTATTTTATGAGCTAGCATCCATTCTTTTAAGCGCGTGACTTTACCTTCCTGATAACATGGTGTACCGGCAATTTTGCCGGTGTAACGGCCATCGTTCATTTCCGGGTTGGTGGCAATCAGGTGTTCGATACCAAATTCCTCGGCGATAGGTGAGGTGACAAAGGCGTTGGTGGCGGTAATGATGACGAGTGTGTCACCCTCGGCCTTGTGTCTGGCGACCAGTTCGCGGGATTTATCGGTAATAATTGGTCGGATTTTCTCCTGCATAAATTGCCGGTGCAAAGCCTGTAACTTTTCAATTGGATTATCGGCCAGCGGTTTATAGGCAAACGCGGCAAATTCGAATATATCCAGCTTGCCTTGCTTGTATAACTCAAGAAAGCGCTTATTTTCACGCTCGTAGTATTCACCATCGACTAATCCATGTTCGATCAGGTACTGACCCCATAAATAATCGCTATCATCGGCTAACAGGGTGTTGTCGAGATCAAAGAGTGCCAGGGCCATGTTGAACTATCCGCTAATTGGAAAAACGCTGTATTTTACTGCCGAAAATTGATTTTGGCGATGTTTATGAATTTCAGCCATCGTCTCGAAATATTATGTTATATTGACTATATTATTGATAAGTTTAGATTTTTTGAGGTTGTTAAGTGATAGATGCGGACGGCTACCGACCCAATGTCGGTATTATTCTGAGCAATGATGATGGCCAGGTATTCTGGGCCCGTCGTTGCGGACAGAATGCCTGGCAGTTTCCCCAGGGTGGTATCGCTGAATCTGAAACCCCGGAACAGGCGATGTTCCGAGAATTACGTGAAGAAACCGGTTTGCATCCCGAGCATGTTGAAATTATCGGTTGTACTAAGGACTGGCTGCATTACAAGCTTCCCAAGCACATGATTCGCCAGCATTCACAGCCGGTGTGTATTGGTCAGAAACAAATCTGGTATATGCTTAAGCTGGTCTCCGAAGAAGCCAATGTTAATTTGATGTCGAACGCCAAACCGGAATTCGATCGCTGGACCTGGGTCGATTACTGGCAGCCATTAAAAGAAGTGGTGTTTTTCAAGCGTGATGTGTACCAGTCGGCAATGACCGAACTTGAGTCTTTATTAAATACTGCCAGCAACGACTAAAAGCCCTGTAATTCTACCAGCAGAATAATCGCAATTAATGCCAGTACCGGCGCTTCATTAAACCAACGAAACCAGACGTGACTTTTGCTGTTGTTGTTGGTTTTAAAGTCTTTCACCAGTTTGCCGCAATAGATGTGGTAGACCACCAGTAATACCACTAAAAATAACTTGGCGTGAAACCAGCCAGCTGACATCACGCCGGGCATGTAACTGATTAACCAGCCACCGAATAATATTGTTAATACACCGCCGGGCGTGGTTATACCCCAGAACAGCTTGCGCTCCATTACTTTAAAACGATCATGGCTAATCTGGTCATCCGACATGGCGTGGTAAACAAATAACCGTGGCAAGTAAAACAACCCAGCGAACCAGGTCACCATAAAAATAATATGAAAGGCTTTAACCCATAGCATGCTGGTTGTCCTTACTGTAAAGGCCGATGGCTTTTTCTACTTTTTCAAAATCGATATCACCAATTTTCTGGTAAATGATCTGGCCGTCTGCAGAAATTAGAAAACTGGTGGGGGTGATACGAATATTGCCAAAGGCTTCTGCTATCTTACCGCTACGATCGGTAACAATGTGATAATTAAGCCCGCGTCTTTTTACCATTTCTTTAACGTGGTCAATATTGTCGTAATACATGGCTACGCCTGCAATATCGATTTTATCGGCCAGTCTGTTTTGCATATCCACCAGGTGAGGCATTTCTTTTACACACGATGAACAGGTGGTTGCCCAAAAGGTAATTAAAAGTGGTTTGTTGTTTCTTTTCAGTGTTTCAATGTTAATGCCGGCTAGAGAAGTCATGCTAATGGCGGGTGCAGGGCGTAAGCCCTGAGTGCCAAAAATAAAATAACCAAGCAGGAGTACAGCAATAAGGATTAAAGGTGCAATTTTTTTCATTTCAGTAATAATAACAAGTCTGGGTACGGTATTTTACCCTGAAATAATCAACAGTTCAGTAATAGCTGTCGTCAGCTTAGAAAGGTGTTAAATGATACAAGTCGGAATCGTGGGTGGAACAGGTTATACAGGCGTTGAGCTGATTCGTTTGCTCGTTGCACATCCTGAGGTTGAAATTAAAGTTATTACTTCACGTTCCGAAGCGGGTCGATCTGTTTCTGAGTTATTTCCTAATTTACGTGGCAGTTGTGGTGTGGTGTTCAGCGAACCTGATATCAAAACGCTGTCATCCTGTGAGCTGGTGTTTTTTGCAACGCCCAATGGCACGGCAATGAAAATGGTGCCCGAGTTGCTGAGTGCCGGTGTCAAAGTGATTGATCTAGCCGCTGACTTTCGGATTAAAGATATCGAAACCTGGCAGCAGTGGTATGGCATGGAGCATAGTTGTGCTGATAAAGTGGCTGAGGCGGTTTACGGCATGCCAGAAATTAATCGCGAGGCCATTGTCAAGGCGCAATTAGTGGCTAACCCCGGTTGTTATCCGACAGCGGTTACGCTGGGTTTTATGCCTTTGCTTGAAGCCGGTGTAATTGATGACAGTAGTTTGATTGCAGATGCTAAATCGGGTGTTAGTGGAGCTGGTAGGGGTGCATCCGTCAGCAACTTGCTATGTGAAGTCACTGAAAGTTTTAAAGCTTACGCGGTTAATGGTCACCGGCATTTGCCTGAAATTCGCCAGACTTTGGCTACAATCAATAAGAAAGATGTGGCGCTCACTTTTGTACCGCATTTAACACCGATGGTGCGTGGTATTGAGGCCACACTTTATGCACGATTAACGGATACTACGGCGGATTTGTTGTCGTTATATCAGCAGCGTTATAAAGATGAAATTTTTGTGGATGTGTTACCTGAAGATATCGTACCGGAAACGCGTAGCGTGAAAGGCAGTAACCTCTGCAGAATGAATGTGTTTCGGCCGCAGGAGGGTGATATTGTGGTTGTTTCTTCTGTCATCGATAACCTGGTTAAAGGTGCAGCGGGGCAAGCGATTCATAATATGAATATTATGTGCTCACTGGCAGAAGACGCGGGTTTACAATTGACGGCGATGTTGCCCTGATTAATGATAAATAACGAGTTTTAAACGATTAAAATAAAAATATGGATTTTAACCCTGTACGAAATCAATACTTAATTACTGTTAAACGCCCGGGGTACTGGGTGATGTCAGCGATTGGTATATTATTCCTGGTTGGCCTGAGCCTGTGGTTTTCGTTTGAGCGCGGTCGAGTGGCTGGTGGATATGATTCACAAGCAGCCGTTGAACGGGTTGAAGAACTTGAACAGAACCTGGCGCACTTGCAAAAAGAAATGGCTAATTTGCAAACCAATAACACGGCGTTGGAGCGTAATAATCACATCGAAAAAGACGCCAACAGGCAGGTAAAAGAAACCATTGTAAAACTTCAGGATGAAATTTTACGTCTCAACGAAGAAGTTACCTTTTACCGCAGCATCGTGTCGCCAGAAAAATCGAAACGTCGTCTGTTTGTACAGGATCTGCAGTTCGTTAAAAAATCGACCAATGATTATGATTACAAGATTACCGTAACACAGCGTGGCAATAATACCCGGGTGGTTCGTGGTACTATGCGTATTGTTTTCGAGGGGGTAAAAGCAGGGCAGCCTCATACGATCAAGATGGAACAAATGATCACCTCTGCGGATAACAGAAAATTTAAATTAGGGTTTAAGTATTTCCAGCGTTTCCAGGGAACAGTAAAAATACCTGAAGGCTTTACTCCTTCTACCCTTCGTGTGCAGGTCGTTCCCAATAGTTCACGACTTGTACGCATTGATAAAACAGTTGATTGGGCATCAGTAAGCTCTGAAGGAGAAAATAGTAATGTGGGGGAGCAAAAAAGGCTCGTCGGTCAAAGTTGAAACTTTAATCGGACAAAGCACAGAAATTCGCGGTGATATCGTTTTCACCGGCGGCCTGCATCTTGATGGAAAAGTTGTAGGTAATGTTATTGCTGAAGGCAATGATAATTGCGTGTTAATTATTAGTGACCGCGGCTGCATTGAAGGTGAAGTACGTGTGCCAGTGGTTATTTTGAATGGCATTGTTATCGGCGATGTTTACGCCACTGAGCGTGTAGAGTTTTCTAATAAAGGTCGCGTTAATGGCAACGTTTATTACAACATGTTGGAAATGGCGATGGGTGCCGAGATCAATGGCAGCCTTGTGCACTGTGAAAACGAGAAAAAACTGCTCGATCATCAAAAAGATAATACCGAAAGAGCGACTGATGATATGCCAGAAGAGGTCGCAAGTAATACCTGAGTAGTTTACTCAGCTACTGGTTTTTGTGGTATATTAGACTTTTGTCATTTTCTCAGTCGAGGATTTCTACATGAGTGGTAATGCGGTTGATGTTGGCATGCAAGCTGATCTGGTGTTTACAGACTCTGCTGCTAACAAAGTTAAGGCATTGATTGAAGAAGAGAAAAATCCGAATTTGAAACTGCGTGTCTATGTCACAGGCGGTGGTTGTTCGGGCTTCCAGTATGGTTTTACATTTGATGAAAATGTAGCTGACGATGACACCGAAGTCGAAAATGCTGGCGTCACGCTGGTAGTTGATCCTATGAGCTTCCAGTACTTACAGGGTGCTGAAATCGACTATAAAGAAGATTTAAGCGGTGCTCAGTTTATGATTAATAATCCAAACGCCAAAACCACATGTGGCTGCGGTTCATCATTCTCGATTTAATCTAATTCGATAATCGGCTTGAAAAGGCGCTATCAGCGCCTTTTTTATTGCTGGTCATTTGTTGTTATTGATGCGGCCGTATATTGTCATTGGTACAAACGGTTTATCTGCTAAAATAATCTATTCCAAGAATAATTAAGCGTTATATAAGGAAAAGTGCATGGTTGATTATGTTCCCGGTTTAGCCGGCGTACCTGCGACTAAATCTAAAATTTCTTCATTGGACGGGGAAAACGGTATTCTGGCTTATCGCGGTTATCAAATCGCGGACCTGGCCGAAAAAAGCACGTTTGAAGAAACGGCATACCTGTTATTGAATGGTAATTTACCCAATGGTAATCAGCTGGTTGATTTTGAAGACCACCTTAAGGCCAACCGCCGGGTTAAATATAATGTGCGTAAAATAATGCGTGATCTGCCAGCTACCGGTCACCCGATGGAAATGCTGCAAACCTCCATCGCCGCCATGGGTATGTTTTATGCCGGTGATGAATGCCTGACCGGCAGCGATCTGTGTGAAGACATTCACTACGTGCAAAACATGTCTGTAAAAATTCTCTCTCGTATGGCGACGCTGATGGCGATGTGGGAAAACATCCGTCATGGCTATGATCCTGTGCAGCCTCGTGATGATTTAAGTTATGCGGCTAACCTTCTGTACATGCTTACTGGTCGTGAACCGGATGAATACGTCACGCGGATTATGGATGCCTGCCTGATTTTACACGCCGAGCATACTATTAATGCATCAACCTTTGCAGCATTGGTGACTAGCTCTACGTTGGCTAGTCCATATCTTGTTATGGCTGCAGCGGTGGGTACACTGGCAGGTCCTCTACATGGCGGTGCCAACCAGCGTGTGGTCGAAATGCTGAAAGAAATCGACGGCCCACAAAATGTTAAAGCCTGGGTCGATAAAAAGCTGGCGAATAAAGAAGTTATCTGGGGTATGGGGCACCGTGAATATAAAGTCAAAGATCCGCGAGCCACTTATCTGCAAACGATGATGGAAGACTGGGTAAAAACCAAGGGTCACCTCAGCAAGATGTTTGAAACGGCGCTGGAAGTCGAACGTGTTTGTGAAGAAAAACTGGCGGCGAAAGGTGTATTCCCGAATGTCGATTTCTATTCCGGTATTCTTTACACCGAGATAGGTATTCCGCCGGATCAGTTTACACCGCTGTTTGCTGTCTCAAGATGTGCTGGCTGGCTGGCGCACTGGAAAGAGCAGTTAACCGACAACAGAATTTTCCGACCAACTCAGGTTTATACCGGTGAAGAACTGCGCGGTTACACACCGATGTCATCGCGTTAGTCTACGAATTTCAGGCTCATTTATTGATTAGGCGGGATATATGGCGCCGAGCACAACCTCGGCGTGAGCGCCAGTAACGGCGGGTACATTGGCCGGGATATTGTTCAGTGTGCAGTGTGCCAGCCAGGCAAATGCAACCGCTTCGACCCAGTCTGCATCGATTTTAAATTCGGCACTATCATTTACGTTCTTCTGGCTGAGATTCTGCAGCCGATCAATTAAAAACTGGTTTTTCGCCCCACCACCGCAAACAATTAGTCGCTCACTATCGGGAAATGATTGTTGTATAGCGTCACTAATAGTTATTGCGGTGAGCTCTGTGAGCGTGTGCTGTATATCTTCAGGCCTGAGCGTGCGGCTATTGATCTGTGTTTCTAACCAACCGGCATTAAAATATTCGCGGCCAGTACTTTTCGGTGCTGGCTTTGAGAAATAAGGATCGGCCAGCATATGTTTGAGCAATTCATCGTTTAGTCTTCCTGATCTTGCCCAGTTGCCGTTTTTATCATAATTTTGACGAGTTACTAACTGGCAATAATAATCCAGCAAAACATTGCCCGGGCCTGTATCAAATCCACTGGTTGTCGTGTTCTCGTCTTTGGGTAGGTAGCTGATATTAGCCATGCCTCCGATATTAATGATGCAGCGGTTCTCGTTTAGTGATCCAAAAATCGCGCGGTGAAAAGCCGGTACCAGCGGGGCGCCCTGGCCGCCGGCAGCGATGTCTCGCCGACGAAAATCGGTGATCGTTGTTATACCCGTCTTTTCGGCTATTCGAGTGGCATCGCCGATTTGTATTGTGAAGGCGTGTTCTAAATCAGGTCGGTGTCGAATAGTCTGGCCATGAGAGCCGATTGCGGTAATCTCAGAAGGTGCCAGTGAGGCTGATTGCATTAAAGTATTGACTGCTTCTGCAAACAAAAGCCCCATTTTGGCATCAACTTCACCCAGCAAATCGATCGTGTCATTGCCATTATCAGCCATTAACTGATGCAGCTGCTGACGAGTGTTCTCGGGAATGGGATGACTAATTGCGTGTTTTAGTGTGGTTCTATCGGCAGAAACTTCGGCCGCCACGGCGTCGATAGCATCAAGGCTGGTGCCGGACATCAGGCCGATGTACAGCGCCATGCTACTGATTTAAAGCCAGCTGGTTGCGGTTAAGAACGCCAAGTTGTGCAAAAAGCTGTGAGGTATCTTGCTTGAAACTGGCCAGATGCTGTTTGCTAATCGATTTCGCGCTTGGGAAGCGTACGGTTAATGGATTTCTGTGGACGCCATTAACGCGGAATTCATAGTGTAAGTGTGGGCCAGTCGCTAATCCGCTCGAGCCCACATAACCAATAACCTGGCCCTGTTTTACTTTACGACCGGTGCGGATTTTACGATTGAATTTTGAAAGGTGGGCATACAGCGTGCTGTAACGGCTACCATGTTTAATAATCACGACATTGCCATAGCCGCCTTTTTTGCCACGGAAAACCACTTTACCTTCGCCAGAACTGCGTATTGGGGTGCCACGGCGAGCGGCGTAATCGATACCTTTATGTGAGCGATATTTATGCAAAACAGGGTGGTAGCGACGCTTGGTAAATTTAGAGCTGATGTAACTGAATTTAACCGGGCTACGTAAAAAGGCTTTTCTTAAGTTCCGGCCTTCTTCGGAATAATAAGCTACTTTCTTGGTTTTAGGGTCCTGATAACGAACAGCGCGGAATGATTTGCCCTTGTTAATAAATTCGGCGGCGAGAATATTGCCGTCTTTTATTTTTTGCCCATCCTTGTAAATTTCTTCATAAATCAGGCTGAATGTATCGCCTTTACGGATATCGAGAACAAAGTCGATATCCCAACCAAAAATTGCTGCCAGCTCCATGGTCATATTGTCTGTAAGGCCAGCCTGCTGGGCGGCCAGAAATAATGAGTCTTCAATCATGCCGGTGGCATGTTGTGGTCGGGCGTCGATATCGTGCTGGATAATCGTGCTCACCAACTGGCCTTCTTTGCGCTCAACCATTAACGATTGTTCGAAATTAATATCGTAATGCAGGCCGAGTAATTGGCCATTAAAATCGTGATCGATTTTAATTTTTTCGCCGGGATGGATTTTAAGTAGCTGTTCCTTGACCGTTTTTATTTTTAGTAACGCAACCAACTGACCAGGCTTGATCTCGGCACGATCAAAAATGCTGGAAAGACTGTCGCCTGATTTGACTTCAATTGACTGCCATTGTTTGAGTTTGTTTTCGTCTCGACTGACTTCAACTGGTTCTAGAGGGTTTTCAGGCAGTGCCAGTGGCTGATGCAGGCGTTTGAATGCTGTACTATTGTCTTCGGGGTTTTGAATTTCTATTAATTCGGCCTGAATGTCCGTGTTTACATCTTCTTCTGGGGTGTGTGCGATAACTGCGCCGATGGCAATGCAGCCAGCGGTGAACAAACTCCAGCGTAAACCCGGATGGGTTTTGCTGGCTTTATTCGGCCGCTTTCGAAAGTCTTTGTTTATAAATGTGTTGTAATTCACGGAAATTTATACGTTTTTTATGTTTTCCCAACCATAGCGGCAATGTGGTGCTCCGTCAATAAAATTACAAATAAAAGCGTTGTATAGTGACTTTTTCGCGAAAGAAGGTATCTTATAGCCGGTTTTTCATCTGGAGAGTGGCATGGCATCGGTCGACGAAGCATTAAATTTAATCAAACGAGGCGCAGACGAGATCCTGGTTGAATCTGAACTGGTCGAAAAACTAAAGACTGGTAAGCGGCTCCGCATTAAGGCTGGCTTTGATCCCACCGCGCCTGACTTACATCTCGGGCATACGGTTTTAATTAATAAATTACGCCAGTTCCAGGATCTGGGGCATGAAGTTATGTTCCTGATCGGAGATTTCACTGGCATGATTGGTGACCCAACCGGTAAAAGTGCAACGCGTCCGCCATTAACCCGTGATGATGTGATCGAAAATGCCCGGTCTTATGAGCAGCAAATCTTTAAAATTCTCGATCCAGAAAAGACACTGGTTATGTTCAATTCAAGCTGGATGAATGAAATGAGCCCGGCTGATATGATACAGCTCGCTGCCAAGCATACGGTGGCGCGCATGTTAGAGCGTGATGATTTTAGCAAACGTTACAAGTCGGGACAGTCAATTGCAGTCCATGAATTCCTTTATCCATTAGTGCAGGGTTACGACTCAGTGGCAATGAAAGCCGATGTTGAGTTGGGTGGTACTGACCAGAAATTTAACCTGCTGGTTGGACGTCAGTTGCAGGAAGCTTACGGCCAGAAGCCGCAAGTTGTACTCACTATGCCAATCCTTGAAGGGTTGGATGGCATACAGAAAATGTCGAAGTCACTCAATAACTATATTGGCATCGATGAAGCGCCAGACGAAATGTTTGGTAAATTAATGTCGATTTCTGACGATTTAATGTGGCGTTATTTTGAACTGTTAAGTTTCCGGCCTGAGTCTGAGATTGAAGGTTTTAAACAGGAAATCGTTGAAGGTAAGAATCCGCGCGATATTAAATTCATGTTGTGTCATGAAATTATTGAACGTTTCCATAATAAAGAAGCGGCTGAAAAAGCCCAGGCAAACTTCATTGCGCGCTTCCAGAAAGGTGCGATGCCTGATGAAATGCCAGAAAAGACAGTGAGTTCTACAGATGGTGTTATAGGGATTGCCAATCTATTAAAAGATGCAGGTCTTGAAACTAGTACATCAAATGCAATGCGCATGATTCGCCAGGGTGCGGTGAAAATTGACGGTAAAAAGGTGGAAGATACTAAGGTTTCGATTAACTCAGGTACTACTCAAATCTATCAGGTAGGTAAACGCAAGTTTGCAAAAGTAACGGTTGAATAACTTTTAACCATTTAAAGCGTTCATTTGCATGCTTTTTGAGCAGAATGTGTCTGTTTTGAAATTAATTTCATTTTATTTCAAATTAATGACAAATAAGTGTTGACGGGTTTTATTAGCACCCTATAATACGCGCTCTCTCGACGAGATGTTGGGAGGCGAGTCAGGGATTGTGATAGTGACGCGAAAAAAAGTTGTAAATTAGCCGTTGTGCAGTTTGTAATTTTGTTGCTATAATAGCTGGCTTGCTGCGAAGCGATTCGCGGAGTTCTTTAACAATGTAGATTAGATAATTTGTGTGGGCACATGTGTCGAATTCACAGTCTAAATAAATGAGCGGTTGGGTTTTTAAGGGCCTGGCCGGCGGGTAAGCTTCGGCTTGACCGCAACACCTTATATATTTTGAACTGAAGAGTTTGATCATGGCTCAGATTGAACGCTGGCGGTATGCTTAACACATGCAAGTCGAACGGTAACAGCAGAGCTTGCTCTGGCTGACGAGTGGCGGAC
>Ga0316207_10005398_pt1 | contig 10613 bp, 5 predicted proteins | sample 6weekpyrite_MG_FD_204943 | JGI IMG/M metagenome (GOLD analysis project Ga0316207, IMG submission 204943) | Microbial mat bacterial communities from mineral coupon in-situ incubated in ocean water Damariscotta River, Maine, United States -... | ecosystem: Environmental > Aquatic > Marine >...
ATGGATTCTATAACCAATATTGGAAAATATTCTGAGCATGCTAAACCAGTAAACATACAAGCTGGAATATCAGTTAAATTATCCGCTATTCATCCTCGTTATGAATTATTGCAGCATGGCAGAGTAATGGAGGAAATGCTTCCTCGTCTTAAATCTATATTAATTCATGCGAAGAACAATCATATTCCTGTAACAATTGATGCTGAGGAATCTTCACGATTAGATTTATCATTAGATATATTACATGAATTAATATCTGATGATGATTTTAAAGATTATGAAGGTATCGGATTTGTAGTGCAGGCATACCAAAAACGTGCAAGCCTTGTAATTAGATATATTATAGATTTAGCAAAAAAATATAATCATTATATTCCTATAAGGTTAGTTAAAGGAGCATATTGGGATAGCGAAATAAAATGGGCACAAGAACTAGGCCTTGATGATTATCCTGTATTTACAAGAAAAAGCCATACAGATTTATCATATTTTGCATGCGCAAATATTATGCTAGATAACTTGGATTATTTATACCCACAATTCGCAACTCACAATGCACTAACTGTTGCAGGAATTCTAGAGATAGCAGAGTTAAAGAATATTGAAGATACGAAATTTGAATTTCAAAGACTATATGGAATGGGAGAAACATTTTATAACCAAATGGTTGGCAAACGCTCAGTAAGAATTTATGCTCCAATAGGAAAATACAATGAATTACTCCCCTATTTAATTCGTAGATTGCTGGAAAACGGAGCAAATACTTCATTCGTTAATATGGTTGTTGATGAAGATGAGCCATTATCAAATCTACTTCGTAATCCAATAAAAAAAGCCATTGAAAATCAGAGCAATATCAACTCTACAAAATCAGAAGATCATTTGGATATAGATTCTAATAATGGAATTCCTATTCCCAGAAATATTTATAGAGAAAGGCAGAATTCCTCAGGATATGACCTAGGAAATAAGAATCACATACAAAAACTTGAAAAAATATTATCAAACAAAAATAAGTACGGAGAAATAAAAGAAAAATATAATGAATATAAAGTAAAAAATACAATTGATGTAATTGATAAATTACATAGTAACTTTAAGAACTGGAATAACACCCCTATTGATCAAAAATGTGAGATAGTTAATAAAATTGCTGATTCACTGATAAAACACAGAGATGAATCTATCATTTTACTAGTTAATGAAGCTGGCAAAACTATTGATGATGCAATATCAGAAATTCGAGAGACTGAAGATTTCTGTAGATATTATGCCAAAATTGCCAAAACCTCTCTATCTAAAAAAACTTTGGAATCCCCAACTGGCGAATCAAATATATTATCCTATGAAGGCAGAGGTGTTATCGCATGTATAAGCCCTTGGAATTTCCCAATGGCCATTTTCACAGGACAGATAATAGCTGCCCTAATATCGGGGAATACAGTAGTGGCAAAACCTGCCGCTCAAACACCTTTAATATCACAATTTCTTATAAAAATTATGCATGACTCTGGCATAGAGAAAAATATCCTGCAACTTCTAATAGGAAGCGGCAAAACTATTGGCGAGAAAATGATTAGGAGCAGAAATATAGCCGGAGTTGCATTCACAGGCTCTACTGCAGTTGCACAACATATTAACATAACATTAGCGAAAAGAGATACATCTATTGCAAAATTAATTGCAGAAACGGGAGGACAGAACTGCATGATTGTTGATAGTTCTGCATTATTAGAGCAAGCATGTAATGACATTATAAAGTCAGCATTTGGCAGTGCAGGACAAAGATGTTCAGCTCTTCGTATTTTATATGTACAGGATGAAATAGCAGATCAGCTTATAGAATTAATAGCAGGATCAATGGCCGAACTAAAAGTCGGAGATCCTAATTTTTTTGATACTGATATTGGCCCAGTAATTGATAAAAATGCACAAATAATGCTTCAAGCACATATAGATAAAATGCACAAAAAGGCTAAATTTATTGCATCCTCAATAATAGAAAAAACTGAGATAAATGGTAAATATTTTATTTCTCCTCATGCATTTGAAATTGATAATATTAATTTACTTGAAGAAGAAATATTTGGTCCAATTTTACACATAATACGATATAAATCAGATAATCTTGATGGTGTTGTAAATGAAATTAATAATTTAGGATATGGCCTAACATGCGGAATTCATAGCAGAATAGACTCAAGAATTAGCTATGTTAAACAACATATTAGAGCTGGTAATTTATATATTAATAGAAGTATGACTGGTGCAGTAGTAGGCGTACAACCTTTTGGTGGCATGGGCTTATCAGGTACTGGGCCAAAAGCAGGAGGTCCCAACTATCTTCATGCATTTTCAACTGAAAAAACAATCACTACTAATAGTGCTGCTATTGGAGGAAACATAGATTTATATGGGGGCAAAATATGACCAATAATATAATTGATAACAAATATATAGATAAAGAAAAAAAATATTGTGCTCATAATTATTTACCCCTTCCTGTGGTTTTAACAAAGGGAAAAGGAGTCTGGTTATATGATGATAACGGGGAAAAATATCTTGATATGATGAGTGCCTATTCTGCTGTTAGTCACGGCCATTGCCACCCAGAATTAGTAAAAACACTAACTGAACAAGCAGAGAGATTATGTATAACATCAAGGGCCTTTTATAGTGATAAACTTGGAGCCTTTCTAGAAAAGCTTTGTGAAATTTCAGGACTGGATACTGCACTACCTATGAACACAGGAGCAGAAGCAGTTGAAACTGCTATTAAGGCAGCTCGCATATGGGCATATAATGTAAAAAACATAGAAAAAGATAAAGCTGAAATAATTGTTGCTGAAAATAATTTTCATGGCAGAACAACCACCATAACTGGGTTTTCAACAGAAGAATCATACAAAAAAGGATTTGGCCCATTCACCCCAGGATTTAAAGCAATAAAATATGGAGATGAAGAAGCTTTAGAAAATGCTATATCGCCAAACACATGTGCATTTTTGGTGGAACCTATGCAGGGCGAAGCAGGAATTATTATTCCTCCACAAGGATGGCTTGAAAAAGTCTATAATATATGTAAATCAAACAATGTTTTATTAATACTTGATGAAATACAATGCGGCCTAGGGCGTACTGGAAAATTATTTGCATTCCAACATGAGATCGATAAACCCGATATTTTAATTTTAGGGAAAGCATTGGGAGGTGGAATGCTTCCTGTTTCTGCTATTGTAGGTAAACAAGAAATTATGGAACAATTTATCCCCGGCAATCATGGCTCAACATTTGGTGGAAACCCACTTTCTGCAGCAGTAGGCTACAAAGCGTTAGAACTTTTGGAAACTGAAGATCTGGTTAAGAACAGTAAGGAAATGGGAGATTATTTTATAAATAGATTAAAGGAAATAGAATCTCCACTTATAAGTGATATAAGAGGTAAAGGACTCTGGATAGGAGTTGAAATAGAACCTAACAAACAACCAGCTAGAAGAGTATGTGAATTACTTATGGAAAAAGGAATACTTAGCAAAGAGACTCACGAAACTGTTGTCAGATTTGCTCCGCCGTTAATTATATCAAAACAGGAAATTGATTTTACCATTGAAACCTTGTCTAGTGTGCTGGAAGAATTATCATAATGAATAGGACTTTATCATTAATTGGCTATCCATGCGGAAAAGGTGCACAAATCACTGAATGCGAAAAAGGCCCTGAAAAATTAAAAGATTGGGGACTATCTGATAAATTAAACCATAGAAATATTGACTCGATATGGCATGATGGTTTCAAGTTAGATAATTCATTGGATGATTTGCAATATGTTAAAACTGCCTGTAATTCCCTATATAAACAAGTTATAGATTCTATTGATAACGGGAATTTTCCAGTGACTATTGGAGGAGATCACTCTATGGCAATTGGTACATGGAGTGCAATTGCTGATAAATATTCTATTAAAAATAATCTTGGACTAATATGGATTGATGCCCACCTCGATGCACATACTCCTGATTCAAGTCAATCTGGTGCAATACACGGAATGCCTGCAGCTAGTTTACTTGGTTACGGATCAAAAGAATTAGTTAATCTTGGAAGCGAAGGAGCTAAAATAAACCCTGAGCATTTAGTATATATTGGCATTAGGAGCTATGAAGAAGAAGAATATCAGCTTATAAAAGATTTAGGAATTACCGTCTTTACTATATATGATGTAATAAAATATGGAATGGAAAATATAATCCAAGATACAATATCTATTGTTACAGAAAATACCAATGGATTTGGTCTTACTGTTGATTTAGATGCATTTGACCCAACACGTGCACCTGGAGTTGGTAGTCCTGAAAAAATAGGTCTACTTCGTAATGAAGTTTTTCTTGCACTAAAGAATATTGGTAATCACAAGAAAATCAAAGCACTGGAAATAGCTGAATATAACCCTGATGAAGGCTATGATGATATTACTAAAAATCTAGTCCTAGATTTAATATCATCAATATTTTCAAAGTAATTATCAATAAGGACTATAACAAGATAGATAGGAATTACTAATACTATTCAGCAATTTTATTTTTACCCGTTTTGAATTCAGATTCTGACTTTTCCTTTCCTGCTTGTATATCTTCCTCCGTCAATGGTATACAATCAACACTTAGAATTTGCGGGTATACATCCCAATTTCTAACCATAAATTTTGATCTGCTACCATAGCCCGTTACCTTACATTTATTTATATCATTTTGAATTCCTGCAGCAACAAAGTCAGGGAAGAATACATTTTTATTATTATAGAAACTCCATATATGATGAGCTAGAGAAGGCTTTATCCTGAAATAAATACTTGTTTGATCGGAACATTTAATTGACTCACACCCTTGAGCCGAAAAGACATTTCCTTCAGGGTCAATTTCCTGTGACTTACCCAAATATACAATCTCATCTGACCTATATGAAGTAAGCATTCGGCTTGAATCCCAAACAAACTCTACTGTACCGTATAAAATCATCGGCAACATTCTAAGGAATATCAGAGTACATATAACCATTATTCCTGCACGTTTTTTTGAAAATGCCTCTTGCCCTCCAGATACGTTAATATATACAACTTTATTCCATAAAGCACGATACCACTGGAATGGCTTTCCTATCCATGGATGAGATATAATTGGATCAATAACATTACTGTATATCCAGCTAATAGTACCCTTAATTTGTGTATATGCTTTATGGATATCCGATAAATGTTCACTAGCTTCATCAATAACGGATTTATTACCTCTAGCAGAACTTTTCTTGGTATTACCTGCAGTTTTTTTTAATCTCTCAGCTCTTTTAAGAAGATCATCTTCTTCTTTAGTCATCTAGACCCCATTAAGCATAATTGCGATCATCATCACCATTAACAACTTCAGAAGACAAGTCTGATACTTCCTTCATTCTCGGATGTAATATCTGAAGCTCTTTACTGTCAGAACAATATTCTATTTCCATTACACCTTTAACATTTTCAGATTGAAGTATAGTTCTTGCCACAACTGGATGAATCTTAGTTGCGAAATATCCTGGAATACCTCTTGCACCATTAACGGGGCTATAATGATCTCTACATATTGCTGCTAAAGAATCAGCAGAAACTTCAATAGTCAGCTCTTTACCTTGCGTTCTTATTTGAGAGTTTAGCTTACTTATCTCACGTGCTGCTATCTTCTCAATTACAGACAGATCAAGAGAATTAAAGCATACGATATTCTGCCTTCCATTAAACCTATTAAGAAATTCTGGTCGAAAATCATTATCTAGATCCTTTTTAGTTTCTTCTTCGGCCTCTTCAAATGATAATGATTGATCAAGAAAATGACTTTGTCCAATATTGGTTGTCATTATTATAACAGCTTCACTAAAGGAAACTGTCAACCCTCTATTGTCAGTTAAACGGCCATCATCCAGTACCTGTAAAAACACATTAAATACATCTGGATGCGCCTTTTCTATTTCATCAAACAAAATAACTACATAAGGATTTCTACGCATTGCATTTGTTAATATTCCGCCCGCTTCATAACCTTCATATCCTGGAGGAGCCCCAATAAGTTTTGCTACTGCATGTTTCTCCATATATTCGGACATATCAAAACGAAGCAAAGCACGCTCATCATCATGCAGTGAAGCAGTAAGGGCTTTGGCCATTTCTGTTTTTCCAACACCAGATGGCCCCAAAAACATAAACGAAGCCTGAGGTTTATTAGGGTCTTTCAAACCAACTCTTGCAACTCTTACAGCATCAGCCAATTTTTCAACTGCATGATTTTGACCAAATACTCTTGATGAAAGACTTTCTTCCAATCCAAGTAATTTAACTTTTTCATCTTGATTAAGTTTATTGGCAGGAATTCCAGATAATTGACTAAATTCTGCCATTACATGAATATGGTCAAGTTTGAGGTCTTTATTAATATCTTGTGTAAGTTTTATAAATGAATCTTTATTTTTTTGAATTGCCTCCTGAACATTTTTAATCTCATCCTTTAAATTATTTACTTCCTCAGATTCATATCCCGCTGCTGCAGTTCGCATACTGAATGATTGGAATTGCCTTTCCTGTGACTCATCTTTCTCTGTATGCTCACTCTTTCTGTTTTCTTGCTTTTCCTTATCTTCAATACGCTGCTCCTCAAGACGATCCTCTAACTTACGCAGAGTTTCCTCACCTTCACTTTGATTTTTATGAAGCTTAATAAGTTCATCTTGAGTATTCTTCCACTGAAGCTTTATTTCAGCAATCTCAGATTCAATTTTTTCACGTCTATCTTTATCATCACTAGATAATTCCGCTAGCTCCGCTTCCTTTTCTTCCAGCTTAACTGGGTTAGCATGTGCATTTTGACGATATGAAGTGAAAGCACGATCGAGCAAATTCATAGTTCTTTCTGGCTGTGCCCTACTCAAACTCATCTCACGTACACGATATTTACTGGTTAATTGTATAGCCATATCTATTGCTTCATCAGAAATATCAATATGATGATGCTTCTTTAAAGATTTTACAGATTGCCTGACAATTGAAACTAAAGAATCCTCCTCAGGCTCATCAAGATCAAGTAGTGTGTAATGTTCCCTAAAATTGGAATGTGATTTTAGAATCACTTCAAGGTCGTCATCACTACATTCAAAAATAGCCTGAAATTTCTGCCTCCCTATATCGGACATCAAAGCGTTGATAAAATTTGTACAGCCATTATTTCTTGTTGCCTCAATAAAATCCCTCATATCCTCTATAATTAATAGAGTATCAGGATAGCGACTTAATCTATTTAACATCTTATGAAATTTCTCATTCATAATATTTAAATCGCCAGAAGAAAATAAACCATCAGTATCCAGCCAAAAAATGCGCTTATTAATAATATCAAATGGAGTATCTTCAGAATTTTTACAATCTTCCAACCCTAAACATAGGGCAGTACACCCAACTCCACCTGCTCCAACCAGTAAAACACTATTGGCTTTATTTCTCATTAATATACGAGAGAGTTTTTTTAGCTCCTCGTCTCGACCAACCAGTTTAAAATCTTCATATCGAGAGAGATAATCACTCCCTCGAATTAAAAAACTATTAGCTATTTCGTTATCCATTATTTTATCCTATTCTATCCATTACCCAGATTAAATGGATTTTTTGTATTTGAAGACTTTTTACTACTGTCAGATGATGAAGAACTATCAGAATTATCAGATTCTTCACCAGCTAGAACATCAGCCGCAACAGCAATAGATTCTTTTACATCTTCATGAACATCTTTTGCTGTGTCCTCAAGATTACCAAGTAGCTCTTTAGTCTCCTTCAGTCCTTCACGTGTAATATTAGTAGCAGTTTTAATTACTTCTCCATATTGCTCTAAACCTTCAAGAGCTTTTACAAGGTCACTATTTTGTTCATGCGTACCAAGTGCAATACGTATAACCTCTTTCTGATTAAGATCAGAAGTTTTTTGATTCATTCTTTCTAGCGACATTCTTGCCATTTCCGAAGATTCTCCAAGTGCTGCCGCTGAAACAGCTTGTAAAACAGTACTTAATTGATCTGCAACACCAGCAACTCCAGAGCTATGAATCTGACGTGTTTTTGTAATTTGCTGATCATTTCCATCTTTCATGGATTTGATACGATGCCCTGAATTTGTAAGTTCTGCAAAAACTGTTGTAGTATCAACTGAAGATGCATTAAGTGCTGAAATATAATGCTCCAGATCACGCTTCTCACGTTCCCTATTCATTTTAGCTATATCACCTTCTTCTTTTTCATCAACCTGTAAAGTATCTCTGAATTTTTCGTTATCTGAATGCGCTTCTTTAGTAGCATCATTAAGGATTGCGTATATTTCTCTCATAGAATAATTTGCATCCATAAGATTTTCTATCTGACCATCCATTCCATCAAAATGTTTGGATATTTCTGCAACTCTTGTTTCAGTAGTTGAAACAAAATGTTGTGCAGCATCAACTAGTTCTTCCTGACGTTGCTTGTGACCATCTGAGCTAATATCCAACAATTCTCTAAGCTTAGACTTTGACTCAAGGAATTTTTCATCAAGTTCTGAATCAGGCAATTCATATTGGGTTTCATCCTTCATATTTTCTATTAGATCATTAAGATCAGCTTCTCTTTCCTTTAAATCTAGCTGTGCTTTTGCTATATTCTCTCTAGCAGTTTTCTTAACTCCTCCAAGTCCAAAAAATGCCTTATCTTCTCCCCAAACAACTATATTCTCATTTATTTGACGAATATTGCCTTCTAATTCTTCTAATTGTTTTTGTTGCTCCTCTCGTAATGCTGCGATTCTTGCTTCTTCTTCTTTATCATTTGTAATTTCTCTAAAGACATCAAACGTAACTCCATTCATACGTAATTCATAAACAGCATCCACTATATCTGTTAATGGGTTAATTTTATCTTCAAAATCAAGCAAAGCTGTATTCAACTGGTCATACACTTCTTTCAATTCCGAAAAAGCACCTGTATCTGTAAGATCAATTATCTGCTGAGCCATACGCTTACGCTCATGCTGCAGATATTCCTTAAATAATGTAAATTCCTCAAGCTTTTCTTTTGCATCTTCTTTATTCTCAGAAAATGATAAGGATTTTGTAACATTTTCCATTTTTTCCTGAGGGCTAAGCTCAGTATCAAACATTATTTTATAAAATGTATTACCATCAATATTTGCAAATTTTTCTGTTGATGATGAGTCTTTGCTTTTAGTTTTACTTTTAACCGATGAGCTTTCTCTTTTTGACGTATTCCTTGCCTGTTCTAAAAGTTCTTCTATATCTTTGCTTTGTTTTTTCTTTCCTGATGCACTTCCAGAAACCATATTTTTCTCCTGTTTTTCGAATACAAAATTTTTAAGCACACCAATTTTTGAAGGGTTTATTGGAAAATGCCTTAAACATAATAAGTCATACTTGAGTGTTAAACAATTAATAAATTAATTATTTTAACTTAAAATAATCATCAACCTAATTTAACAACATATTTTTTACATGCATTATAACTAAAAAACCATAAAAAAATAAATATGCTAATTTTTCATGTACAGAAAATTATTGTCTTTAATTCTATTTTAAACTATAAATTAACATACAACACTAAAGTACGGATCACTGGCATTTTACTGATTGACGAAACCTATAACAACGTAGGAAACTTCACATGCTCTCAAAATATATAAGAATTCTACTATCTTACTTTTTATTAGTTCTGACATTACTATTCACACCCAATATTGCCATTTCTCAAGATTGCAAACCAGGCAAGAAAATCACTGTCAAAATCAAAGATGATATCTGCAATAAAGATGAAGAAGTCCAACTTGATGAGAAAGCATGGAAGAAATATGATAAGGAAACTTTATTATCTTTCTTCGGAGATAATAAATTCTGGATCATCCCTTCCACAAAGAACCTATACCAAATACCCGCATCACAGTCAAAGAGAGTTAATCACTTGGTTATGGGAGTTGGGGCAATAGGTTCAGCGGCAAGTATTCTTGTCAAAACCGGTAATGGAGAAGCATTTATTTTTGATGTAGGAAGCGGAGTTAAACTTGCTATTTATCGCCATCAAATGCAAAATTTAGCTGCACGCATGAATGTAAGCAATATTTCTCATGCCCATATAAGTCATAATCATAAAGATCACTATAATAGACTCAAAGAGATTGTAGAAACTTTTAATATTCCTGCTGCAAGAGTTAATGCCCCTCCTCTAGAACTCCCTCCTTTTAGAGGTGTTTATAATGAATGGAATAAACTAGCAGAAACTCATGCATCATTAGGATATAGAAGAATTGAATCTGTACCAAATAGAGCAAATAATATTCCAAAAAATTACAAACCATCACCGAGAGGACGTTATCTGATTGCCAGATATACCCATGGCGATGTTGAAATGACTCATATTGCTCTGAGAGGTGCATTTAAAGAGCTTGCTGAAGCTGCAGCAGGCGGAGGAAGCATTCCCAGCGCCAAAATAGATTCCACATCACCTTTAGTTAAAATGCAAAAGAAAGGAGATCCTTACGCAACGGTTATTTTAGGAGATTTACGTG
>Ga0316207_10005399_pt1 | contig 10612 bp, 9 predicted proteins | sample 6weekpyrite_MG_FD_204943 | JGI IMG/M metagenome (GOLD analysis project Ga0316207, IMG submission 204943) | Microbial mat bacterial communities from mineral coupon in-situ incubated in ocean water Damariscotta River, Maine, United States -... | ecosystem: Environmental > Aquatic > Marine >...
TCAAAGGTATAGTGATAAAGTTTGCCTTTTAAATCTACTCTTTTAGCACCTGGACACTCTACGGCTTCATGCACATATGCATCATTAAAGTGATAATTTGTTTTATTATACAGGCGAACAATACGGTCTGGGTGCCAGCCACTATGTTTAATAAATTTATAACAAAAACTAGTTAAACGATTTAAGCGATAAACTGTTTTGTTATCTACATAATCCATCAAGGCAATTATCTCATCTCGTAACTCTTTACTAACGACTTCATCCGAATCAAGTGATAACACCCAGTCATTACTTGCTTTGCTTTCTGCCAATTTTTTTTGTGGTCCGAAACCAGGCCAATCAGAGTTTATATAAACCCTATCCGTGAACTCTCCAACAATATCAAGTGTTTTATCTGTACTACCTGAATCAACAACAACAATTTCATCAGCCCACTGAACAGACTCAAGACAACGTCGTATTCTCGACTCTTCATTTTTACAAATAATAATAACTGATAACTGCTTAGTCATAATAATTTATACTTAATTCGCATAACTTTAGAACCTGTAATAAGCCATTCGTTTACGCATTTGTAACTTACGCCAGAGGTTTAAGGGCTTGGGGTTAAGTTTTGATGCTCCATTTAAAATAAACTCATCGGTTGCCTTTAAAACTCTCGCAGATGAAAGCCCATCGGAATAAGCATGAAGCTTTGCGACATAAGCTCTTGCCTCTTCAAGTAAACTCACGGGTCTAGTTAGAGCATAGTTTATCGCAGATTCTATCTCCTCTGTATCTGTGACATTAATAACATGAGGGCCCGGTACTTTAGCATTAAAAGTAACCAGCGGCTTATCGAGCAATAGGTATTCAAGTGCGATAGAGGATGTATCACATAACATCACATCTGCAGCCTGAAGCAAAGGTAACACATCATTATTACTATCCACAAAGGTAAAATTTTCACTTTCCATTGCTTTATACTGCGCCACTATTTCCTCAGGCATCTTTGGATGAAGCGTCACTAACCAGTGCCACCTGGTATCTTTTGATAGCTTCTTAATTGTATCAATCAGATAAGGCGCAGAGGTAAGTGACGGGCTAAACGTTGATGCATAAAAAACAATCGGCTTCTCAGAACTAACACGACTCCTGAAATCATCATAAGGACTCGGATCACGAAGACTCGGATTAAAAAGCGGATCAAGTTTAGGCCAGCCCGTTTCTGCAACACTAAATGTCTTATGCTTCTCTGATAGCTGCTCAAACTTTTTAGTTATAACAGGCGCATGCGTACAATATAGATCAAATAACTCACGGATACGATAATGCCCCTTCTTACCCGTTTCATCGTTTGCTAAGCCATGGAAGACTTCAACTTTAACACCCGGAAAAAAATCAGGCACCCAGTTACCTGGTACAAATACAGCTACTGGATTATATTCTTTAACTTCTTCAACCGTTTTTAGTTGTTTCTCATCAGATCTGAGAAACTGAGCATCCGCCCCCTGTAAAAACCATGCTACATCATCACCACGCCGAAGAATTTCTTTTTGCAATGGACGCAGTATAGAATAAGAATAAAGATGGTTAATGAAAAATAGATAGTGTTTCATATTTAATAATCTGATATGACATTGAAATGCTTATTTATACTGGACTTATAACTCATATAAATCTTTTCAACTAATTCTCGTTTAGGACTATCTGTTAAGTTTAATTTAAACGATATTATTTCCAGTTTCGAACCAAATATAAGCCTGCAACTGTCTAGAGCCGTCGACACAAATGAGGCCAACACTTTCGGCCTGGGACCTATTAATGCCAACTGATATTCAATTGGGTAATCAAATAAAACCACACTTAAATTAAGATCATTTTTAATCATGTTAAGTTTTTCTGCAGACTCTCTACGATGAGCAATATAAATAATTTTTTTATTCGAAAAATACTTAATAACCCTTCTCATATGCATTAAACATTCATCCCGGCTTAAAATACCAGTCTCACTAACTGGCGACCCTATAAAATACACTTTATCCGAGACCGGCAACAAATCTATAGCCGATCTAATGTGCTTAAAGTTATTTTTTATGACTCGATCATTTTCACCTGGAATAACATCAAACATTGAAAAAAAACAAAGACTGTTTTTACCTTTATTTTTTACTCTCTGAAATATTTTTTTAGAAAAGAGTTTTAATTTTTTTATAACGCTATCGTTTTTATTTTCAAACACACCTTTTTTTCTATCTTCAACTATTTTTATAGTCGCAACACCATCATCTAAAACAACAACCTCATGATGAGGCACAATATTCATAAAGTGCTTCATATAAACATATCTGACATCACCTATAAACATATAATTTATACTACCCAGATAATGACTAATTCTGTTTAAACGACGCACATTAAAAACTGACTTACTCAGTATTTTTGACTTTAAATCATAGTTAATACGATGTGTTTTGTTTTCATTTACAACTGGATTACCAAAAAACAAACTCACTTCATTAAGAACAATAACAGTTCCCCACTCGTTTATTTTATTTATCAAAGCCAAAACCTGTGGCAGGCTTTTACGATCGCTCATAACGACCAGAACACAGTCATCCGCATCCAGATTAAAATAATATTTAGCCTCAATCGCATTTAATAGCTGCAACGGGGTTTTAATTAAAAAAACATTTTTCATGCCCTGAACTTTAGTCATATATTAGTTAGTGAAAGAAATTTTGGGTCTAATCTACCAGGCTCATAGCCATCGGCGTTCCACGTTTTGCATCATCATTAATTCGTTTACCGAGCAACTCAATATAGTACTTGGGTGGTAAGCCAAATCCAGGGCGAATTCTTCTTATATTTTTTTCTGTAAAAATATCGCCTTTTTTCATATCTTCAACGATATAAATTGATCGACGGAATTTCAAATTTTCTTCTTCCGCAGGTTTTCTTTTGTAACCGCACTCTCCTAAAGCAGACCAGGCTGATTTAGCGTCTATGCACAATTGTCTTAGTTCCTCCGGTTCGAGAGAAAAATCGCTATCTGGACCTTTATCATCACGACTTAGTGTTACATGTTTTTCTATTACGCTTGCCCCTAGCGCAACACTGGCTACTGATACGGTTGTCCCTAATGTATGATCAGATAAACCCGCAACAACTGAGAATCTTTCTCCAAGATCAGGAATTGTCCTTAAGTTCGACTGTTCAATAGGAGCAGGGTAACTACTAATACAGTGCAGCAACACCAGTTGCTCACAACCAGCTTGTCTTGCAACTTCAACCGCCTCTGTTATTTCCTCAAGATTTGCCATACCGGTTGAAATAATCATCGGCTTCTTAGTTTGCGCTACATACTTTATTAGTGGTATATCTATAGCCTCAAATGAAGCAATTTTATAAGCCGGTGCATTCAAATCTTCCAGAAGGTCGACCGCAGTTTCATCAAATGGTGTACTAAATAATGTTATACCTGTTTTTCTAGCATAATCAAATATTGGTTTATGCCATTCAAAAGGTGTTTGTGCCCATTCATATAAACGATAAAGATTATAACCATCCCATAACCCACCTTCTATTCGAAAATCTTCATTATCGCAATCAATGGTTATCGTATCAGCAGTATAACTTTGCATTTTAACCGCATCAGCACCCATTGCTTTGGCCATTTCTATGGTCTCATATGCCCGCTCTATTTTACCATTATGATTCGCCGACATTTCAGCAATAATATAGGGCGAATATTGACTACCAATTTTCCTGCCGGCAATAATAATTTCTCTATTTTTTGTCATTAACTGATACTCTTCAGGTATTGAAATCCATTCATTTTATATCCGCTGCTTTCAAACAATTTTATAGATGCCTTATTTTCAGGTAGAACTTCAGCCATCACACTACGAATTTTTGAATTATAACTCGTTAACCAGTTTTCTCCTGCTGCAACCAATGCTGCACCATAGCCATAACCTTGTTTTTCAGGCACAAGATAAATTGATATTTCTGCCTGATCGCCGTAAATGTCAAAACGCAGAACGCCTATTTCCTGATTATCGAGACATCCTATAAAAACATGCCTGTCAGGGTCAGACAATACACTTTCAAACCATTTTTTATGTTGATCAAAATTAATTTCATCTGGGCTGCGTGAAAATTTCCTTATACTATAATCATTACGCCATTCATATATTTTTTGCATATCATCCAGAACTACGAGGCGTAATTCTATATCCAGTTTCATTATTGTATTTGCAACTCGTATAGCGCCTCTCCCATCTATTGTGGATTTAGCCAGATGAGCTATATGTGCGCATAATAATGAATTTTGTAATAATGCGCTAACGTGATTTACAATTTCTTCAGCCGTTGGATTATCTGAATCGGGTACATACACCAGCCCTGCTTTAGCACAATCTTTAAGTAACCCTTTCTGATTTTCAGCAACTGGCCAGGCAATTGCTGGTAGCCCCAGGCAACATCGTTCCCATGTAATCGTACCACCACTGCCAATACATAAATCCGCATTGGCCATCATCCTCGCCATATTTTCAACCTGGATATGTAAGAAAAACTTTTCTGAGCTATTACATAATAATTCAATATTTTTCCTGTGAGGATTAGTACTTCCTATAACCACATCTACACTAAGGTCATCAACAGAATCCATTCCAGTAATGGCTTCTAATACCCTTCCTGTCATATTAGATAAATCAACACCACCGAAAAAAACAAAAATTTTATGTATAGAACCATCATGTTCACATATTTTTTGACGTACTTCGCGGAATTCTTTACGGAGCAATGCATACTCTGGACCCAGCAATTGCAGACACTTATCAGGAACCAGCTCAAGATAACGGCTCTCAAAGTGCTCATAATAGTTTTGATCCAGGATCACATCACAACAATGTTTACGATCTGCTAGATCATCAATAACTAAAATTTTACTGACAACATCCCTTTGTCTATTCTCCCAACACTCTTCAATTGCATAGTGATCAACTACCAGCCAATCAATATTTCCCTGTTTTAAAAGAACCTGATAAGTTTCTTCAGCATCCTTCTCCAAGGACGTTCCTAACCAGTTTTCATAGGTTTGTATTTCTGACTGTGTATTGTGAGCCTGCCGATCATCAGGTAAGGTTAATTGAGAAACAGAATACCCATGCGCCTTAATAATACTAATTATATTTCCAGGCAACTCACGACAGATAAACAGGATGTCTGCTCCCTTCTGCCTTAACTCCTCTGCTAGAGTCAAACAACGCATTACATGACCTGTGCCAATTTGTGATGCTGCGTCGGTTCGAATTGCAATCCTCATGAATTTTCTTTATTCTTTAGTTGCATCGCTCGATACATGAGCTCCGCCCGATTCCAGTCCTCTAATGTATCGATATCCTGAACAAGATGTCTTGGCAAAATAACTGGTACAGATATTGTCGAAAACATCAGTTCATCATTAATAAAAGCTTCGGCTCTTCCCCAGTAAAACTGTCCAGCATCATGATATGCATCTTCTAGATCCTGTGAACGTTTTATAATATTCTCAGGCCAAATAGCCTCTACCTCATTCTTAGCATTAATCCGAACGGCTCGTTGAACAGGAAAAGGGAAGCTGGTTACGGAAAATGCAAACGACTTATTTGATGAGCTAAGTTTTGTAAATCCATCTTTAATGTAACCTGCCTGGACAAATGGCGCTGTTGCATAAATACAACAAACATTTGATATTAGTTCGCCCTTCCCCTGATACCATTGAATAGCATGTTTTACAACTTCATTAGTACCTGTGTGATCATCAGACAATTCATCCGGCCTTAAGAATGGAGTCTCAGCACCATATTCATTTGCAACTAACGCTATGTCTTTATCATCTGTTGATACTATTACTTTATCAAAACACTCAGATTCTATAGCTGCATTTATTGAATATGCAATAATAGGTTGTCCGCAAAAATCCCGAATATTTTTCTTGGATATGCGCTTACTCCCACCACGAGCAGGTATAATGCATAGATTCATGATAATAAATTCTTTATTGCGTTGACCACTTCAAGCTGTTGCTCATCACTCAAAGTACTATACATAGGCAAAGAAATGGCTCGTTGATAATATGCAACTGCATTCGGAAAATTTTTTTCCCTGAAACCAAACTGCTGATAATAAGGTTGCGTATGAACAGGTATATAATGCACATTAACACCAATACCAGCCTGTCTCAGCTGGTTAAAGACTAACTTTCTATCCATTTCTTTTTTATTTTCGATAACTTGTACAGGATAAAGGTGTAATGCAGAGTAGCCATCATTAGATTGCCACGGCAGTATCAAAGGTAATTCACTGAGAAGCTGATCATATTTCTCTCGAATAAGGTGTCGTTGTTTAATATATTCATCAAGACGCAGTATTTGACTATTACCTAAAGCCGCCTGCATATCAGTCATACGATAATTAAAGCCCAGCTCTATCTGTTGGTAATACCATGGACCCTGACTTTCTGAACTCATATATTCAGTATCGCGGGTAACACCATGACTGCGTAAACGCTCCATTTTGTTTACCAATAATTGGTCGTTAGTTACTGCCACGCCACCTTCAGCAGTTGTGATAATTTTTACCGGATGAAAACTGAAAACAGTGATATCTGAGAAAGCACAGCTACCTACTGGCTGGTCTAAATAACGACTACCGATTGCGTGGGATGCATCTTCGATAATTTTAAAGCCATAACGATCTGCAAGATTGCGTATTTCTTTCATATCACAGGACTGCCCTGCAAAATGAACCGGGATTACAATTTTTGGCAACTTTCCTTCGCGCTCAGCTAATTCCAGTTTGAGCTTAAGCGCATCGATACTCATATTGTAAGTTCGCGTATCAATATCTACAAAATCAATTTGTGCTCCACAGTACAACCCGCAATTTGCTGACGCTACAAAAGTGTTTGGACTTGTCCAGAGCCAGTCACCTTTTTCCAACCCCAATGCCAGGCAAGCAATATGCAACGCAGAAGTTGCACTATTAACAGCAACCGCAAATCCAGCATTGCAATAATTTGCGACAGCTTTTTCAAACAGGGGAACCTGGGGACCCTGTGTTAAAAAATCAGATTTTAACACATCAACAACAGCTTCAATATCTTGCTGGTTTATATCCTGTTTTCCATAGGGAATCATTTTAATTTACACATCTAAAGTTCGCATATATAAGATATTTCATTGTTGTCCCGTTAACTTTTTAAAACATTATCTATAAGGCTGACACATCAGACTATGAACATGTTGCCCATTAAATGAGACATGAAGCTAACCTTTTGTAAATTCGTCATCTCCGAATGCTTGTGTCGGAGATCCAGTGACCTTAGGGTCTATAAAGTCGCTGGATTCCCGACACAAGCATTCGGGAATGACGGGAACCTTGAGTTAACGGAACTGCAGAGAAGACATTTATAAAATTTTTTTAATCCCTAATTACTCCGAATCTGCATTCTCTGCCATTTCCAGAAATTCTTCTGTTGATAGCCATTCCGTATTATTTCCTGAACTGTATTCAAATCCCTGCTCAACCTGCTTACCTTCTTCACCTAACAAATTTTTAGAAAAATCTGATTTATGTGAAAACTGAATACTCGGGCATATAACATAGTGATCATCAAACTCAAGAGTAAGGTGACTATCATCAGATGGACACATAATCTCATCTAACTTCTCACCTGGCCTTATGCCAATTATTTTAATCGGCAGATCCGGAGCCATTGCATGGGCTAATTCGGTCATTTTCATTGAAGGAATTTTAGGGATAAAAATCTCACCACCCTGCATTCTCTCAAAATTCTTTAGTACAAAATTCACCCCTGCTTCCAGCGTTATCATAAAGCGTGTCATATCCGAGTGCGTAATAGGCAACTCTGCTGCACCTTCTGAAATCAGCTTATTGAAAAATGGAACTACAGACCCCCTTGACCCAACCACGTTACCATATCGAACAACTGAAAAACGCGTATCTTTCTTCCCTACCATATTATTCGCAGCTACAAATAACTTATCGCTTGCCAGCTTTGTGGCACCATATAAATTTATTGGATTGGCAGCTTTGTCTGTTGATAGCGCAACAACTTTTTGAACACCATTTTTAATTGCTGCTTTTATAACATTCTCAGCGCCATTGATATTCGTTTTTATACATTCCATTGGATTATATTCTGCCGCCGGCACCTGCTTCATTGCGGCTGCGTGTATCACATAATCAACATCTTCCATCGCTTCATTTAAACGATTTTCATCACGCACATCGCCAAGAAAATATCGCATACAAGTGTCAGTATACACCTGCTGCATTTCAAACTGTTTCAACTCATCTCTGGACAAAACAATTATGCGTGCAGGCTTATACTTCTCCAGAATCATTTTTATATATTTTTTACCGAATGACCCTGTGCCTCCCGTTATCAATATACTTTTATTGTTAAACATAATTAGCCTTTTTTCTTGCAATAATCGTCCTTGTTATACAAACAAAGCACCTAAATTTAAAACCGGTTACTTGTATAACAATTATTCTTTCAAATGATACTCAGCACCACAGTAAGGACACTTACCTTCACCATTTTGATCAAACGCAATAAACACCTGTGGATGCGAGTTCCATAAACTCGTTCCAGGCATTGGACAATGTACTGGCATATCATCCTTAGTTACTTCGTATTTATCTTTTGTATTGGGTGTAGATAGATTTTCCTGGGCTGTCATCTATTTTCTCTTTTTTGCTTTGCTCGCCACCTGGTGCGAGATAAAATAAAAGACAGCCACAATGGCTGCCTTACTTACTAACGGTAGTTAACCAGTTTGCATCAATTTCTTTTCTACCATGCACCACATCAAAATACAGGGTCTGTAATTTTTCTGTAACTGGGCCACGGGTACCTGCACCAATCTTGCGATTATCCAGTTCACGTATTGGTGTTACTTCTGCTGCAGTTCCGGTAAAGAAAGCCTCATCTGCAATATACACCTCATCACGGGTGATACGCTTTTCTACTATTTCAATACCTGATTCTTTGCAGAGAGTAAAAATAGTATTTCGTGTGATGCCATTAAGCGCAGAAGTTAAATCAGGCGTATAAATCACACCATTTTTTACGATAAAAATATTCTCGCCACTGCCTTCAGCAACATAGCCTTCGTTATCCAGCAACATGGCTTCATCATAACCATCACTAATAGCTTCCTGCAAAGCCAGCATGGAATTTATGTAATGACCATTCGCTTTGGCTTTGGTCATACTAATATTGACGTGGTGACGGGTGTAAGAAGAAGTATGAATTCTTAAACCATTTTTCATATTATCTTCACCCAGATAAGCACCCCATTCCCAGGCAGCAACTATCACATGGGTTTTTAAATTATCCGCACGCAAACCCATACCTTCCGAGCCATAAAATGCCATCGGTCTCAGGTAGGCTGATTCTAAATTATTTTCTCTTACTACTAACTTTTGCGCTTCATTTATTTCATCTTTATCAAATGGCATATCCATACGCATAATATGCGCAGAATCAAACAAGCGATCCGTATGCGCCTGAAGGCGAAAAATTGCGGTGCCCTGTTCAGCTTTATAGGCACGAACACCTTCAAATACCCCCATACCATAATGTAGTGTGTGGGTTAATACATGTACCTTGGCTTCGCGCCAGGGAACTAATTCCCCGTCAAACCAGATTACACCATCGCGATCAGCCATGGTCTGCATACTTCTACTCCTAAATATATTTTACTTACCTCTTTAGTTACAGAGGGACTTTCTCAGCTGACTCGTTATTAAAAACATACAGCCATATTTGTTTTACTTTATCTCTTAAAGCGTCTAAAGCACTACCCTCTACCAGTGATGGCAGTTGTTGTAATGCCCGTTGATGACCGCAGGTTCGATAATCCCTATAGGCGTCGTACAAAATTTGTGCCTGATCTGTATTCAACAATTCACACTCAACCAGTTGCATGAGTATTTTTCTTGTTGCGGTATGCTCTATGAGACTGCTATACCGGGACGCACAGTATAATACGCCAAATTGAGCAATAAACTCAATATCGACCAAACCACCTGCGTCCTGCTTTAGATGGAATTGTTCATTTGCAGCACCATTGGTAGCGCGTGAGCCCAAGGCGACACGCATTTTTTCACGCATTTCCACCACTTCTGTGGCCAGGATAGCCTTATCCCTTTGGCGCATTAAGATCGAACGACGGATTCTAGCAAATTCTGTCTTTAAATGTTCACTTGAACTCAATATTCTGGCACGAATCAGAGCCTGATGCTCCCATGTCCAGGCTTTATCATGCTGATAAAGATCATAGGCCTGGAGACTACTCACTAGTAAACCCGCATTTCCGTCTGGCCGCAGACGCATATCGGTTTCATACAGACGACCATTAGCGGTCTGCAGGCTTAGTAAATGAATCACCCTTTGTGCCATTCGTGCAAAAAAGCTGGCATTATCCAGTGTTCTCTCACCGTCTGTCTGTTGCTGACTACCCTGACTATCATGCAAAAAAACCAGATCCAGATCAGAGCTATAACTCAGCTCCTTCCCGCCCATTTTTCCATATGCCACCACAGCCATAAT
>Ga0316207_10005400_pt1 | contig 10612 bp, 9 predicted proteins | sample 6weekpyrite_MG_FD_204943 | JGI IMG/M metagenome (GOLD analysis project Ga0316207, IMG submission 204943) | Microbial mat bacterial communities from mineral coupon in-situ incubated in ocean water Damariscotta River, Maine, United States -... | ecosystem: Environmental > Aquatic > Marine >...
TTTTAGCCGTAGGTAAAACCTGACCGGTAAATTTGACTTCTCCAACTCCTAGAGCCCTGCCTTTTCCAGGGTGACCCTTCCAGCCCAGATAGAAGCCGACAAGCTGCCACATGGCATCAAGTCCCAGACAGCCTGGCATAACAGGGTCTCCGGGAAAATGGCATTCAAAAAACCACAAATCAGGGGTTATATCCAGTTCGGCTTTAATTTCACCTTTGTTAAATTCACCACCTTTTTCAGAAATTAAGGTTACACGATCCATCATAAGCATATTTGGAACGGGGAGTTGAGCGTTGCCAGGACCAAATAATTCGCCATGGCCGCATTTAAGTAATTCTTCCTTTGTATATGAACTTTGATTCGTCATAGGGTCGTATAGCCTTCAGTCTTTCTCATTATATAATGGATGGGGATTGTAACGGAAATAGGGCAATGATGGTATGTCTGATATCAGGGGATTAAGTCTAATAATTCGAGGTTTTTACTGTTTTGCATGATATTTGCGTCAGGTCAAAAAACAGGCCCTGTAAATCAGAGCCTAATGACAGTTTTTTTGAGTAAATCTATAGATTAATCTGTATAAAATTGCTGTTTAAATTTAATATTGGCTATCAATGATTCTCCAGTGGGAGTAGCTTTGATATCAAATTTCAGGGTTTCACGATTAGATACCTGGGACTGGGCAAGGTAATAAATAGCCTCGCCATCATGAATTTCCTTGAATTCCAAATCTTTAATCTGTCCAGTTAAGTTACTTGCAAAGCCCGTTACTTTGGCTTTTACCGGCGTGGTAGTCTTACCGGTTTTTTTTTGTACTACGATATTAACAACCATCCGGTTATTACGTCTTGTTAAAGAGTAAGCTTTGGCAATTTCAGGCGTCAGGGTATCGCTGCGAAAAGCGTTATAGTGAATAACATAATCACCAAATTCTTTAGAATTTTCAGCAATAACATTATTTGAAAGTAAGGCAAAAAATAGCGTGGTAATACTGATAAGCTTGAATATATATTGTGTCATATTTTACTCTCTCTTAACGGATTATAGATATTATGTGTCCTACTATAGCTTAAATGAAGAAAATTTGCTTTGTTTATATGTGTAGGAATTATTTTTAGTTAAATCATAAAGATATTGTAGAACTGTGCTATTTTTATAACAAACAAATTTACTATGTAAAAGAGTTAATGTGCAATTAATTAATAATACGCTACTAAAAAAACTGGTTCCTATAAAGCAGCTACAAAATGAGCACCAGTCAAAAATAGCTGAACAATCTCATGTGATAGAGCTTGTTGTTGGTGATGAGTTGTTTGCGAATGAAGAACACCGCTGGTTTGTTTATCTGGTGAAAGGCAAACTTGACCTGCTTGAGGAAAACAGCCCGACAGTATTATTAGATGAGCAAGACATCCGGGCTTATCATCCGCTGTTTAACGAGACTGAACATAAGACCCGAATCATTGCTCATAGAGGATGTGTTGTTGCTCGCTTTGATAAACAATTATTTCATACTTTTATTGATGATGAATTAATTACCGGTGAAGAGTTAGAAACGGTTGAAATGAGTGAAATTGAAGGCAACCTGTTTAATGAAATTATGCACGCCTTTAATATGGGTGATTTAAAATTGCCCAGTTTGCCCGACATTGCTGTAAAAGTAAAAAAGGCACTGAATAATCCGAATGCCAATGCAGAAGATGTAGCATTTATTGTAACAGTAGATCCAGCTATGGTAACCCGCCTGATTAAAGCAGCAAATGGCCCCTTAAATCGTGGGGTGGAACCTGTTGACAGTATTCAGGCTGCAATTGTTCGCTTAGGTTTAAAGGCAAGTAAAGAATTAATAACCAGTTTTGCTATAAAACAATTATTCACAACTAAATCAAAAATGCTAAATCAACGCATGCATGATTTGTATAATACCAGTGTTGATATTGCTGCGATTAGTTTTGCTTTATCGAAACAAAGTGGCAAGCTGTCTCCTGATCATATGTTACTTGCGGGATTGTTACATCAAATTGGTGTGATTCCTATTTTAAGTTATATAGAAGATACGGGCTTAATTATTTCCGATGAAGCTGAATTAGATAGAATTATCAAACAACTGAGAGGCGCTGTGGGTAGTATGGTTATCCGGCACTGGGAGTTGTCGGGTGACTTGCTTGCAGTAGTAGAAGAATTTGAAAACTGGCAACGTCAAGAGGAAGGTAAAATTGATACCTGCGACATGATTATCATTGCACAGATATATCATCGACTGAAATATCATCAGTTAAAAGGCTTGCCTAAAATAGAGTCGGTGCCTGCATTTAAAAAATTATATCCGGGAAAGCAGGAGATAGACTTCGCGCAAAATGTTTTTCAGAAAGCGCAAGAAGAAATTGCATCGATTATGCAGGTTCTAAAAATGTAAGACTGTAACTGGTGTATTGGGCTGAGTAGTTGTTTAAGTATATATATTGAAAATTAATGGAAGTGTTCAGATGTCTATTTCAAATAATGAGTTAGAAAAATACATACATCAGTTAACTCCTTTTAAAGATTTAGCAGCTGGAGATAGAGTCAAACTAGCTAAAACAGGTGTAATAATAAATAAGCCTGTTGATGAAACTATATACTCAAATGAGTGTAAAGATCATATTCTATATCTATTAAATGGAAAACTTAATATATGTGTGAAGTATTTCCCCCCCAGTTTACTCTTGAGTAATACTGTCGATGCATTAAAACCTGTTTTTTCAGAACAGGAAGAGGAGGAAACTCACTTTGTTACTGTTTCTGATTGTGAAATTTTGAAATTTGATCGTAAGCTGTTCAATCGCATAATCGAAAAAGAAGTGATTGTTGATGAGCGTGCAATAAGTCATCAAATGAATTATGTCGAAAGTAATATTTACAGTGAGATATTACGTGCAATTGAAAGCGAGCAATTAAAATTACCCAGCCTTCCTGAAATAGCTTTACGTATTAAAAAGGCGGTAGAGCAATCAGAGCCAGATATTGAACATATTAGTAAAATAGTAGAGTTAGATCCGGCAATTTCGGCGCGTTTAATAAAGGTTGTTAACAGTGCTTTGACTCGTGGCATTGTGCCTGTTCACAGTATGCGAGATGTGATAGTTCGTCTGGGTTTAAAAATGACCCGAAACCTGGTTTTAAGTTTCAGTGTGGCTCAGTTATTTAAAACAAGACATCCATTTCTGAAAAAACAGATGAAAGTATTTTATGCCCATAGTATTGAGATTTCATCAATTTGCTATGCGCTGGGAAAACATATAAAAAATTTAGATGCTGACGTGTTGTTACTTGCAGGTTTAATTCATGATATTGGTGTTATTCCTGTAATTACCTATATAGAGAAAACGGGTTTGGAAATTACGAGTACAGAAGAGATTACCCAGTTAATAAGCTCATTGCGTGTCGCCGTGGGTATGTTGGTGGTGAAATCCTGGGATCTGCCCAATGAAATGCTTAATGTTGTGACTCATGCGGAGCACTGGTATCACGATAGCGGTGAAGAGTTAAAAGTTGAAGATGTAATTATTATTGCCCAGGTCTATGATTTGTTAAAGCGGAAAGATATTTCCAGCTTACCTGATATTAATAAAGTACCGGCGTTTAAGAAACTGTTCCCAAATAAACATGATCCGGCATTTGCTATGCAGGTATTAGATGAGGCCAGGGATGAGATAAATGAAATGAAGGGCTTATTGGGGATTTGAATTTTTTCTGCTGTTAGCCAGATGCGGAAGTTAACCGTTTTATTTGCTCACTGCTTGTGCCCTGTTAAGGCGTATCTCCATTGGGGAAAGACCGCTGCTTTTTAGCGCTCTGTCCCCTGATTGAGACCACCAAGAGCTGAGCGGAGTCGTTCATCGCTCTGCCAATCAAATCGGTATTACTACAGGGGACGGAGCTCAAAAAGTGAGGTCCATCCCCAAGCAAAGCAAGCAGAAGCGAGTTATGTTTTAGAGTATAAACAGACGATTAAAAACTACGAATAACCCCAGATACAATACCCAGTACCTGAACCTCTTCATTCTTTAGAATAATGGGTTCCATCTCCGGATTGGCTGGTTGCAGGCGAATACCATCGGTTTCAATATAAAATTTCTTTAAAGTGACCTGTTCGTTGTTTATTAAGGCAACGACTGACTGGCCATTTTCTGCTGTCATTTGTTTTTCTACGACTATGATATCACCGTCCTGGATATTGTCATCAATCATAGAGTGGCCCTGCACTTTTAGTGCATAGGTATTTTTACGTACCATAGTTGAAGGTACTTTTACCAGGTCATGGTTTTCAATGCGCTCAATGGGTTGGCCAGCAGTAATCATGCCCAGTAATGGAATTTCAACTAGCTCAGTTGTCTGTGTATCAATTTCATTTAGCTCGGGTGCCCAGGTAGGGTGTTGTTGTTTGGGGATTAATAAACTGACGTTGCTCATTTTTATTATCTCGGTTAAAGCTGTTTCTAGATGATAGAGCTAATATATTTGTTTTTCAAGAATATTATTTGTGGTTCTTTTACTCATTGGCGTGTGCTCTGTTATGGTAAATCTCCATCAGAGACAGTCCGCTGCTTTTTAGCGCCCTGTCCCATGTGGTAATACCGATCAGATTGGCAGTGCGATGAGCTACTCTGTACAACTCTTGGTGGTATCAATAAGGGGACAGAGCGCCAAAAAGCGGCGGTCTTTCCCCGATGGATATGTGCCTATACAGTGCATAGAAAAGAAATGGTTGAATAGTGAGTAAGTTACAGTTTTAGGTAAAGCTCTTAAACAATTCACCAATCGCCTTAGATAACTTATCAGAACGTTCAGTTGATTTTACCGCTTTAAGAATACTCTCCTGCATACCCGGAATATTTATTAAATCAACAATAACCAGATTGAAAAACTCCTGTCCTTCACTGCAATTAGCCAGTGCTTCGAGAAATAAGCTAATGGTCTTTTCATTTTTTAAGGCTAACCAGCAGCGACCTGATATGGATGCTAATACCTCTGGGTGAGAGCCGATATCAGTGCTTAAAATTTTATTTAATGTTATTTCCAGTAGGGTCTCATCCTGTGAATTGGATAAAGCGCGAATGCATAGGGAGATAAAGTATGCATCTGTATCGGATTTCTCCAGTTCGTGATCTATAACATTGACAATTCCCTGGGAAATGTCTGCATTAATGTTTTCATGTTCCAGGCACTGCGCTAGTGCTTCAAATGGTTGTGATGGTATTTTTTCAATGGCTTCTGCTATTAATGCTGTATTATTTTCCTCATCCAGTCTACATGCAATATCAGCTATTCCCTGAAAACCAACAAATGCCCATTGGTCAAAACCAGGTAGGCCCGCAAAATAATCCTTAGCGTGTTCATAATAACTAGAAGCGGGTTGGCCTAATTGTTTAGCTGATTTTGCATGAAAGCTGGCCATATGTTCCTGTTTGGGCTTGAAGCCATAAGGGTTTGATTCATCTTGCTGAGGTGTTTCGTTTCCCTCTTTATTTAAAAGTCGTATAACAAAATCATCACGTATACCTGGGGTAAGTTTACCGGCGGCATCCAGTGGAAAGCGTAGAAACCAGATAACCAGCTCTGATTTTTTATCTTCTGTCCATACTAAAAAGCCTAACCACGCCTGTTGCTGTAAGGGTAGTGGGTAGGGTGCCTCTCCCTGCTCAAAACTAAGAAAAGTAGTTTTATCAATTTCTATAATTCGACGGCCCATATCAAATACTTTGAATTGGGTATTTGCCTGATTAAGAAAATCACTTATACCTTTTACCTGGGTCATTATTTATCCTCAATTTTAAGCTGTAAATCACCTGAACAAACTTGTATAAAGCTATTTCCATCTAAAAATTGCTCAATAATTTGACCCGCATGTGTATAGCGCCAGCCTTTCATTAAAGGAATATCCGTTTTACCCTGGATTAATAATTCTAAATCTTTTCGTGATGCCAGGTTTAAAGGAGTAATTCTGTGTTCGCTGGCCTGCAATTTTAACAATGCGATCAGGGCGTCTACTAAAGCTTCTTCACGCATATTCAATTTGTGACGCTTTGCATGTCTGGGCCATAAATCCTGACTTAGATTTAGTGCATCATTCATTCGTTGTAGTAATTGAGCGGCATCATCAGAACCAAGGCGTGTTTTGTTTAATGAGCGTAGTTGCTTGATTTTATCTGCGCTATCTGGTTTTAAGCGAGAGATATCAATTAAAGCGTCGTCGGGTATGATGCGTCGTCTTGGTCGGTTTCGTTGCTGGGCAACTTCTTCACGCCAGGCGGCAACGGCCTGTAAAATGGCAAGTTGACTGCCTCGTAATTTCTGGTTTCCTTTAACCTTTTTCCAGATGTTATTAGTGTCAACTTTGTATTTTGCAGGCATGCAGAGCTCAGAAAAATCACCGTGTAACCAATCAAGTCGGTTTAGTGATTCGAGTTGTGCGACTATTTTAGGATAGGCCTTTGCCAGGTAATACACATCACTGGCAGCATAGTGTAACTGCTCTTTGTTTAACGGGCGTTTCATCCAGTTGGTACGTGACTGGGACTTATCAATATCGATATCTAGTTCTTTTTTAATTAAAGCAGCATAACCTATCTGATCTCCATACCCGAGTAGACCCGCGGCAATTTGTGTATCAAACATGGGGGATGGCAGGGTATTAAATAACTGGTTAAATATTTCCAGGTCCTGACCAGATGCATGCAGTACCTTAGTTATGCCGGGGTGGGTTAGAAGCGAGAGAAAAGGTGAGAAGTCAGTTATGCTGAGTGGGTCTATACAGCATGTAACTTCTCCATCTGAAACCTGTATGAGAGCAAGTTCAGGGTAGTATGTCGTTTCACGGTGAAACTCTGTATCAATGTAAATAACTTTACTTCGGCGAATTGTGTCACAGGTAAGCGCCAATGCTTCATTGGTGTCGATATAAACTATATCCATGGATGGTTTACTTGTTGGCTATAAACAGGCTATATTGTACAGAGAATTAAAAAATAATTTAAATTTTTAATGATACATTTTCCAAAATTCATAAGCTCTAGATCAACCTTGTTTGGTTTTGCAGCCGTCATACTGCTTTGTGCAATAATTGTAGTCACCCTGATTATACAGGTTGATGCATGGAGTAGATCTGCGTTTGATCTGGTTAAAAATAATACTCAGCAGGTAAGCCTGGTGATGACGATGCGTGACGCGGTGCAAAAGCGAGAGGTGGCAATACAGCGCATGCTAAATATAAAAGAAGTATTTGCCCGGGATGAAAAATCGGTGATGTTTTACCATATGGCAGGAGTTTATGCTAATGCACGTGAATTACTTATGCAAACATCTGTTGATAATGCATTATTGGATAAATTGTATCAGTTAGATGCCGCTGTAGCCTATGCGCATGGTTATCATAATAACCTGGTTGAAGCACTGGTATTTGAAGATATTGAAACAACTGAACTTGAAGCAATTATAAAAGAAGGCCAGTCGGCCAGTACTGCAGTATTACATTTACTGGATCAGATAGTAGAGAGTCAGGCAATAGTGCTCGAAAGTGTGGTGGCTAAGTATGAGCAATCTAGATTGTATACCCTGATCATTATTGCTGCCATATTTAGTGTAATAGGAATTGTTGTTTTGTATGCATTACGTACTTCAGGGCGACAGCTTAAACATATATCAAGGCTGGCAGTTATTGATGAAGTTTCGGGAACTTATAATCGACGTTATTTTGATATGGTGCTTAATGAAGAGTGGAAGCGGAGTATGCGTGAATATACCCCATTGAGTTTGCTGATGGTGGATATTGATTATTTCAAAGCCTATAACGATAATTTCGGACATCAGATGGGAGATGTTTGTCTATTTAGCGTGAGTAAAATATTATCTGGCCAGTTAAAACGTTCCGCTGATTTTACTGCTCGTTATGGTGGTGAAGAATTCGCAATAGTATTACCTAATACCAGTGTCGAATATGCACGTCTATTAGCTGAGCGATTGAGGCGATCAGTAGAAGAAGCCAGAATAAAAGCCGGGGATGAAGAGGTTAGTCCCTGGGTAACTGTGAGTATTGGTCTGGCAACAACTACTGCTGAGTATGAGCAGTCTAGTGCTGTTTTAGTTAAAGCGGCTGATAATTGTCTTTATGAAAGCAAACGGAAGGGAAGAAACCGTGTTACAGATGAAATGGTTGAGGATCTGGGTTAAAAATTTTTTTTTGCAAATAAACGCAATAAAACGCTAACGTTTTATTTGTGCGCTTTCGGCGCGTAACACCCTGCTTATGTTTTATTCGCATTTATTTGTGGAAAAAATTTGTTGATTTTAATTGCCAGCTTTAGGTGCAATTAACTCAATCTGATATCCGTCCGGGTCTTCAACAAATGCAATAATTGTAGTGCCCGCATTCATGGGGCCTGCTTCACGAAGAATGTTGCCGCCTTGTTTTTTTATGGACTCTACGGCCTGGTAAACATCATCTACTTCAAGCGCAATATGTCCATAAGCATTACCTAATTCATAACTGTCCGTATCCCAGTTATGTGTTAATTCAATTACAGTGTTATTCGTTTCATCTCCATAGCCTACAAATGCCAGGGTGAAGTTTCCATCGGGATAGTCTTTTTTGCGAAGTAATTGCATACCAAATACCTCGGTGTAAAACTTAATTGATTTTTCTAAATTTCCTACACGGAGCATAGTGTGTAAAATGCGCATATATAAGCCTGAATAGTTTTAGCTGAGTCAGTGAGTATATCCCAATATGCACCAGGATGAGAAAAATGTTAGAAACAGGAATGAATGAATTAAGCCATAAATATGAAACAATTGTAGAAGTACTGAGCCTGAGTCTTCAGTCAACCGATTCTGTAGAGTCAAAACAAACTCTGAAAATGATTGAAGCACTGCGACAGAACATACAAATAATGTATCGTCTATCCTCTGATGTGAGAAGTAATAAGTCACTGGATATTAAAGTAGATGAAATCAGTAAAATTGCTGATTATGCATTAAATTTGCTGGATGAAATTTCTCTCTGTTATGCATCAAAAGGTATGCAGGAGCAGATGCTCGAATTGCATCGCCTGTCATTACCGATTGCTAACTGGTTAAAAGTACATAATGGTAAGGTAAAAAAACTGGATATCATTGTGAATGCCATTGCCAGTTATGCAAATACTATACAGGACAAAAAGCAGCTTGAATTTTTATGTGAACTTATCAAAAGTGTTATTGATATTACCGATCCATCTATTAAACAAGATTTAGAAACTACAAATCCCATGCGTCCATGGAAAATACTGAATTTAAACTGGGGTATAGTTGCTACACGAACACATAATACTGGAATTATGCAGCAAGTATTCGATCAGTTAATTAAAAACATACCTGCAGATACTCAGCAGTTTTTTAATGAAGGTTTGCAGCAAATGGATGTTATTGGTTATCCTGAGCCTGTACGTGAAATTATGAAAAAATATGCAGGTGGGTTTGGAGTTGATGGGGTTTTGCATTAATTGATAGTTATATTATTAGTGTGTAGCCCGGAGGCAGCGAAGCGTAGTCCGGGCTATACACTACATATCATTAATGTTTTTATTTGCGTGAAATAGCGTGCATTTGCGGAAAACAGTTTTTTCTTTTAACGTTTCACCTGTTTAATTTTTGTTCGCAATATTAGGATGATTCAAATTTAAAAAATCAATCAGAATATTACCTGTCTCGGTCAGTAACGGAGTCGGGCCATCTTTTTTATTATCTTCATGTCCAGCTTCCTCTTCGCCGTCGTTAATAGCATTGTCCAGATCTTCAAGACTACTGATTAAATCCATTCCAAGTGCTTTACGTCGATTGTTTTCGAGTTTTATCTGAATGTCTTCGAGCTCTTTTTTCTCTTTAAGTCGTGTGTTCTCGTTAAGTGAAATTTCTTTTTGCTGGCGTCGACGCTCAATTAAATTATTTGTCTCAGTTAAATGAATGAAGTCGGGGTCTTTGCTTATACGTTTATCATGTAAAGCTTTGAGTTTGGGTATTTGCAGTGAAAAATCACGATATGATCTGAATTGAGCAGCTTTAATTTTATCCCAGGGAAGAGCAGCCTCTAATGAGCTTTCACCTACTTCAGAAACATTGTAAAGAGAAGGTAAGTCGATATCAGGAATAACGCCACGATTTTGGGTGCTGCCACCTGTTATGCGATAAAACTTTTGCTGGGTTAAAGTGATTTGTCCGCTTGATAAAGGAAGCATGGCTTGAACCGTGCCTTTCCCATAGGTTTGGGTGCCTACAATAATGCCCCGGTGGTAATCTTGAATAGCGCCTGCAAAAATTTCTGAAGCTGATGCACTGATACGATTTACCAGAACTGCCAGCGGGCCGGAATAAGTGATTTTATTGTCCTTATCGGTAGAAATATAAATACGCCCGGTAATATCTTTTACCTGAACGGTTGGGCCCGATTTAATAAACAGCCCGATTAAGGTATTAACTTCATGTAATGAACCGCCACCATTGTCACGTAAATCAATTATGACGCCGTCAACTTTTTCAGCTTTCAGTTCGTTTAATAATTTTTTAACATCTCGTGTAGTGCTCTTATAATTAGGGTCAC
>Ga0316207_10005401_pt1 | contig 10612 bp, 6 predicted proteins | sample 6weekpyrite_MG_FD_204943 | JGI IMG/M metagenome (GOLD analysis project Ga0316207, IMG submission 204943) | Microbial mat bacterial communities from mineral coupon in-situ incubated in ocean water Damariscotta River, Maine, United States -... | ecosystem: Environmental > Aquatic > Marine >...
AACATGCAGGGGAAGCATTGGTTGCCATACGTGGAACGGCAACACTAAAAGATTGGCTAACCGATGGTAATACCGGCATTCAAATGTCTCGAACGGGTAAAGTTGTCCACGCAGGATTTAATCGTGTATTCAACGAATTTGAACCCGACTTACGACGATACTTTCAAGCAAATAGTATCTCAAGGGTGCATTGTGTTGGCCATAGTTTAGGAGGGGCATTGGCCTCCATGACGGCAGATTGGCTAAAAAATAATAATTTGGCGAGTCCTTATTTGTATACTTTTGGCAGTCCAAGAGTCGGCTTTCAACCGTTTGCAACGCGATTAACTCAGCAAACCGGGGCGGATAAAATATTCCGGGTACACCATCATAATGACATAGTCTCACATGTACCGGTGTGGCCGTTTGTGCATGTACCTCAGCCGGGTTTGAGTTGTACACTGCAAGATCACGGTTATAATTTTATCTCGGCTCACTACAAAGAAAACTATTCCAAGTCATTAAAGGGCATTACCGATTGGGGTGAAATTAAAATTCCAGTCATCGAAGATGTAGCAGATGTGCAAATCGAAAATTGGTTGAGTATGGATACGGTGAATGTATTGTCAACATATACGCTAAGTATGATTGGCAAGGCAATTAAATACATTCTTAAAGGCGCAGGCGTGGTAGCTCAATTGACAGCAATTGCCGGGGTCACTGTTTTGGATCAATTGTCCTATGCATTGGATAAAGCCATTCAAGTATCGAAAACCATATCGAGTTGGGTTGCAATGCTTATTAAAAAAATTCTATCTGCCATCGGTATTGCTATTACCACAACCGCCAACTTGACGGTAGAATTTATCCGCTGGGTGTTTGATGCATTATCCAGTGCAGTGAACAATGCAGTGACGTCTGCCTTAGCGGTGTTTGATTAACGTTGAAGATAAAAAAGCCGCTTCATTGTTGAAGCGGCTTTTTGTTCTACTAAGAAAAACCTTTATGAAGCTGGTAACAATGTCACATAGCCACCAAAGTTTTTCTCTTGTTTTCCATAAAGTGATTGGTTGAATCGTTTGAAACGAACGTGAATCTTGTCGTCGTCCAATTGAGTCACCATCCAAACGTCATAGTAATCATGAACAACAGCTTCGCCGTCTACAGTCACTGATTTAGTATAGTGACGTTCGATTTTTAAACGACCGTTTGTAGTCACTTTCCAGTTAACAGCAATCATTTTTGGATTACCCAGTGTATCTTCTTTCGGTACCAACATGTTAGTTGTGGTATCCAATTCAGTCGGCGTTAATGTGCCTGTGCCGTAAAGATTACCCGATCCATTTGTAGCGCCTGTTCCAAGTGCAAAAGTCCAACGCATAAAGTCAGAACCATTAGTTGCCATACGTAACGTTGTATCAGTTGGCATAACGAATGGAACCATTTGACCGAATTCTAATGGTAGCTTGATAGAAGGCTCATTTAGCGTCAGAGTGCCATCAGCATTTGCAGAATATTTATCATTTAAGAATAACTGAACAGAACAAGATCCTGTTCCATCATCTGCAACGGTACCACCCATAAAACAGCTTTTAACATCCGCAACCGCTGCTGCGTCAATAGACATGTCATCATCAGGGTCAGAAACGCCACCTGGACGGAACCCACCCATTCGTGCATAGCCTTCATCAATTACGATAAACGATTTAGCATCACGTGACTCTCTTTGGTCATAACGAAATTCACGAGGTGTTTCAAACATAAGTACACTTAATGCGCCACCCATAGGTTGTTCGATTGTGTATGTACCGGCAATCGTCGTATCAGTTGAAGGGTTGGTGCTGTAATCCCGAACAATATAGCTCACATCACCCATTGTTGCGTCTGTCGCATCAGGAGTAAAAGTCGCCACCATATTATTACCAACATAATATTCCGTTGCGCCGTCTGTCACATCAGCTAATGTAGTTGCTTGAACTGGTCCAGATTGTCCATGAAGTGAATAACAGTTTGTGGTATCTAATGTAGGGCTGCCATCAAGATCTGAACAAGCGCCACCTGTAGGTGCTTCTTGGTAATGTACGCGATATACATCGTTTGCGCTTGTGAAGTTCCAGCGATAACCGGTTGAACCTGTGCTAAAAATCGCGTTGCCAGGAATCGTTTTTTGCCAGAGTCTACCATCTTCATCAAAACCCGCGGCAGTGCGAATTTTTTGACCTGCTAGATCGAATTTAGAGCCACGGATTGTCGCTTGTTCGATCACGTTACCCGCAGAATCTTTTGACTCCAATGCAGCCGTGCCATCACCGTTGTCTTTAATTGTTTCTGCGCCATCGCAACCGTAGGTAGTAAGACCTGTTGCAGTAATTGCTTGACAGTTGCGAGTTTCATCAGAGTTTGAGCCCGTTTGAGCAACCCATGCGCTGCCGTTCCAGATTTCCTCAGAGAATTGCAATTCGTCCGCAGAAATAGCGGCGTCAAGTGTAATTTTTTCAATTCCGAATTCACTGTTAACCACACTGTTGTTGTTATTTTCTACTTTCAAAAAGTGAATGCCGTCACTCAAAAGCGCTGCAATATTGATTGTTTGTGCAGCAGAAGCAACTTGCTCAGCAATAAGATCATCTTCCAAGTTTTCACCATCAACTTTGATATTTGATGTTGCTGTTTGGGTTGCAGTATCCAATTCACCAGACGCATCTAGGCCGTCACCATTATCAACAGCCGCTGTGATGCTGTCTAAATTGGCGATAACGTCTTTAACCACTAAACGAACCAATTCGTTTAATAAGGCATCTTTATCCAAACCGGCTTGATCAGCCGCGTCTTGAATAAGTGTATGATTGGCTTCCAATGTACGCGCAGTAACCTGTGCGATTTTGTGAATACGTTCGTATTCTGCTTTATCAGCATCTGATTCTGTGGAACTTGAATCTTTTGCTGCGACGTAATCTTTAAATAGACTTACTGTACTTGTTGGGCTATATCCCAAATTGGTCTTTACGTTGGTTTCTGCAGACTCTGGGGTCAAACCTGGGTTTGATTCGATTTCAGTTTGAATCATCGTTGTCATCGGACTGATAAATTCAGGTTTACCCGCTGGAGCGCTCATTACATAAGCTTCTAAAGCACGAGAAGGAAAATCTGCGTCAGTTGTCACTCCAGCTTTAATCACTGAGATTACTGGGTAAATAGCCGATGCTGCTTCGTCAGCATCAAAGCTGTATTCGCCGTCAGCATTAGTGAGCGCTTGAGGTTCATCCGCATCACACGCTTTGTTTAAGTTAAGATCTAAACACACGGTTGCATTTTGCAAGTAACCATCAGCCACGACACCGCTGAGTTTTACGGTGGCTTCATCGCTGTCACTGGAACAGCCTGCCAAAACAATGGAAACTGCTGCTGCCATTGTTAGCATTTTGATTCTAGAATTTCTCATAAAAGTTCTCTCCAACTTTCTGTTATTTCGATGCAATACGCAATATAAGTGATTGCTAATGTATTGTTTTGTCTACGTCCGCTGTCATATTCGGCCCGTGGTTTAAAACTTTTAGGGCGAATAAATGTTTTATGAGAGATTTACGAAAAGTTTTTAATATCTTTGAAAGTGATCACATTTTATTCGATACTTTTAGACTTGTTATTATGTCCACACAGACATGTTAAACTGCGTTTTTTTGATGACAGAGATGAAGTTGATAGATGAGTAATGATAGCCACAAGAATAATCAGGTAGACATCCCTGAAAACCCTGATGCGCCGTTGGAAAAAATATTCGACAAGATAGCCTCGCCGTTTGAAGAGTTTATCCACCATGAGACCGCAAGTGGTTTGTTGTTAATGGCATGTGCCATTATTGCCTTAATTACCGCTAATTCGGCTTTATCGCATAGTTATGAGCACCTTTTACACACCCCAGTGGGATTCTCGTTTGGTGATTGGGGTCTGGAGAAGACGCTTCATCACTGGATTAACGATGGTCTAATGGCCTTGTTTTTCTTTGTTGTCGGGCTGGAAATTAAACGCGAAATAATGGTAGGCGAGTTATCCGATCCGAAACAAGCCAGTTTGCCTATCATTGCCGCGGTTGGGGGAATGGTAGTACCTGCGCTTGTCTATTTCGCATTTAACCCGGGCGGTGATGCGGCGGCAGGTTGGGGTATCCCGATGGCAACGGATATTGCATTTGCCGTGGGAGTGATGGTATTACTTGGCACAAGAATTCCCAAAACGTTACTTATGTTCCTCGTTGCATTGGCTATCGTCGATGACCTTGGCGGGGTTATGGTTATTGCGTTGTTTTACACAGAAGATATTTCTTATCTTGCTTTGGGTATTGCAGGTCTATTTTTCGCACTTTTGATTTTGCTTAATCGTGCCGGTGTTCGTCATCCACTGCCTTATTTTTTGTTTGGCTTATTACTTTGGTTGGCCATGCTTAAATCCGGCGTTCATGCAACATTGGCAGGGGTGCTAACCGCTTTAACGATTCCAGCAACGCCCAAATATGAACCCACCCATTTTGGCTCCTTAGTGCGAAAACTGATGGATAAATTTGACGCCAGTTATCGACCCGGTGAAAGTATTATGCGTAATGACGCACAACGCTCAATATTACAAACATTGGAAAATGGTGTGCACCTCGTAGAAACGCCTCTGCAGCGTTTAGAGCACAGTATGCACTTATGGGTGGCTTTCCTTATCATTCCGATATTTGCCTTGGCGAACGCGGGTATACCACTGAATTTTGGCAATATGGGTGACATGATGTCCCATTCAGTCACACTGGGAGTTATTGGCGGCTTGATCGTGGGTAAGATAGTGGGAATTGCGGGTTTTTCTTATGTCGCCATAAAAATGGGCTATGGTAGTTTGCCTGCCGGGTGTACTTTTCCACAAATTGTCGGTGTTTCTATTTTGGGTGGTATCGGTTTTACCATGTCGATCTTTATCGCTGAACTTGCGTTTGCTGGGCAGGCGGAGAATTTGCTGATGGCGAAAACGGGAATTTTGTTTGCGTCAATTGCAGCCGGTGTGATCGGATATTTATGGTTAGCCAAAGTGAGTAAAAAGCCTGGCGAATAGTGAGCTTGATCACATGCCAAACGATAAAACCTATAATAATATTTAGGATCAAAAATATATCAATAACAAGGGATGGATGTTATGAGTATTCAGCAGTTTCGGTGGTACGTAACATGTTTGATAATTTGTATTTTTAGCAGTGTTTCATTTGCAGAAGAGTCGGATTCATTTGTCAGCGTAAAAGCGGGCATGTTGATGGAAGGAGAGATGTATAGTGATCCGCCTGACCAATATTTTGATACGGATTCCGGGTTTATGCTTCAAGTTAACCTCGAAACTATGCTTGCAGAAAAAATGTCCGCCGGTGTTTTCTATCAACGGGCAAATACCGCCTCTTTGGATGAGAGCGTTACCATCTCAACTTATGGTGTAAATTTGAAAGCGCATGTTGCCAATAAGCCTAATGTAAAGATTCGACCCGGCATTGCCATTGGTTATCAAACCATGACAGGCGCGGGAATAGAGGATGATATTACGGGATTGGATATTGGTGGCTTTATTGAGTTGCTGTTTCCCAATATTGCTGGCCAGAACGTATTGGCTGAGGTGGGGTTTATTTCACAGGCAGCGGGTGGAAATAAAGATGCTGATGTTACCTTTGCGCCGATTATGTATGTGCTAGCGGGTGTGAGTTTCGATCTGTAACGTGTCAGTTTATATGCTTGCCATCACGCATTTAATCACGCCATAGTCATATTCCTGATCTAGCGAGTCGTAAATGGGTTTTAATTTTACGTCTTCGCTAGATTCAGAGGCAGAATATTCAATGGTGTGAACAATCATATTGTACTCATCATCATCTAAATCGAGCAGGGTTTGCGGATCAACCAATCCTATCGCAATCGCTTCTGAAAAATGATTGTAAACCGTGCTGACAGTATTATCCCTTTCATCAGAAATTTCCTCGACCGATTTACCTTGCTCATAAAAATACAGCGTTTCCTTGATGGTGTCAGAGAGTGAGTTATTGAGTAAATCTGACAACGGGTATTTTTTGATTTCTTCGAGAAACAGCTTTCCATAACGTTCCAGTTTCTTGTCACCCACGCCGGGGATAAAACGAAATTCGTTTTCTGTGCTTGGTCGAATTTCTGTCATAGAAATAAGGGCGTTATCATGAAATATCACATACGGCGGCACATTTTGATCCTGAGCCAGGGTCATGCGCAGTTCACGTAATGCGTCAAAAAGCGGCTGATTCCATGCTTTAAGCGAATGTTTTGTTTGTTGTGGTTTGTCTGAGCTTGCTTGTCGTTTGCTTTCTTCAGGGCGAGGCTTATGAATTTCGATCGCTTGCTGTCCTCTTAATAAAGGTCGACAAGCTTCCGTAAGTTTCACTGAGCCGTGACCGTCAACATCAACATACAAATAACCTTCCGCGATTAGCTGACGGTATATTCGGCGCCAATCCGCTGCGGTGAATTCTTTACCAATGCCAAAGGTGCTGAGTTGATCATGTTGATTTTGTCGAATACGCGTGTTGCTGTTTCCTAAAAGAATATCGATTAAATAGGTGGTGCCAAATAACTGCCCGCTCCGAAATACACAGGACAAGGCTTTTTGGACAGCAATTTTTCCATCAATGGTTTCCGGGGGATTGACACAATTATCGCAGTTGCCACAGGATGTATCGAGCGTTTCATCAAAGTAAGAAAGCAATGCCTGGCGGCGACAACTTGTCATCTCACAGAGACTGAGCATGGCATCGAGTTTGTGATTGGTGACCCGTTTATATTGCTCATTTGCATCAGCCGCTTGTAACATTTGCCTTAATAGTATGACGTCTTGCAGACCATAGGCCATCCAGGCATTGGCGGGTTCCCCATCTCGGCCAGCGCGACCGGTCTCCTGGTAGTATGCTTCTATACTTTTGGGCAGATTGAGGTGAGCAACAAAACGGACATCGGGTTTGTCTATGCCCATGCCGAAAGCGATGGTGGCAACAATAATGATATTATCTTCCCGCAGGAATCGTTTTTGATTTCGCTCTCGTTCTTCATGACTTAATCCAGCATGGTACGGCAACGCAGTTCTTCCTTTTTTATTCAGCCACTGCGCAGTGGACTCCACTTTTTTACGTGAAAGGCAATAAACAATGCCTGAATCGTTGGGGTGGTTTTGGCGTAAAAATCGCCACAGTTGGTCGCGGGAGTTTTGCCCTTCGGCTAGTTGATAATGAATATTTTTGCGATCAAAGCTATTAACAAATACATCGGCGTTGGTGAGATCCAGTTGTTCAATAATTTCTTGGCGTGTACGTTTGTCGGCCGTCGCGGTTAATGCGATACGTGGGACCGAAGGAAAGTGTTCATGTAAAATGGACAGTTGTTGGTATTCTTTTCTAAAGTCATGTCCCCACTGGGAAACGCAATGCGCTTCATCAATGGCAAACAGTGCCACATTAATACTGCGGATGAGATTTAACGTGTAGGCATTTAATAATCTTTCAGGTGCGATATAGAGTAAAGTGATCTCATTATTTCGCAATGACTGTTCGATTTCTCTCACTTGATCCGGAGACAAAGTGGAATTTAAAAAAGCGGCGTTAATTCCCAATTGCTGAAGGGCCTGCACTTGGTCTTGCATTAATGCGATTAATGGAGAAACGACGATCCCAACACCTTCGCGAATCATGGCAGGAATCTGGTAGCAGAGTGATTTTCCACCACCAGTTGGCATCAGAGTTAAGACATCTTTTCCCTCAATCAATGATTGAATGATATCGGCTTGGTGGTGCCTGAAGCTTTTATAACCAAAAATGTCGGTGAGTAATGTTAGTGGATTAGTAGACGGCATTTGCACTGAAAATAAAAAATTTGTCAGATTATACGTGAAAATAATTGTAAATTCTTTATCGTTTGTCGGTTTTGTCGGACTATTAATATTTGATTCATCTCAAACCATTTAACTCAAATTATGGGCAATTGAATTGCCTGTGATTGCATATTTTTTGGCTTGTAGAGCTTGAATTTGCCAAGAAATGAACTGTAATTACTCGTGGGGAGTAGTTGTGTTCATAAAAATTGCGACGCTTTTAAAGTACAAATAAAAAGTGTTAGCAAATGATAATAGGAGTAACAAAGTATGGAAAAACGTTTCCTAGCGATTTCTATTCTTTCTGCGGCAATGGCATTGCCAATTTCATATAGCGCTCAAGCAGCAACATCAGCACCAATGGAAATTATGGTGACGGTGGTGTCGTCCTGTGCTGTGGAAGTGACGCCGATTGATTTTGGAAATTATAACGGTGCGCAAATTAATAGAACCGGGGAAGTGAGTGTTGCATGTAACGATGGTGTCCCTTATGCCATCGGTTTGGATGCAGGTCTTCACTATGATCAAGCAAATCGATTTATGGCTGATGGTGCGGGGAATATGTTGCCGTATCGATTAACCTATGCGGGTGCAGATTGGGGCGATAATACGGTAACGGATACCTACCGCGCTGATCCTGTCACAGGTGTAGGGATCGGCATTGCTGAAGCCTATACGGTAGAGGCAATGGTGTGGGCCAATCAGAATGCTTCACCTGGTGTGTATACCGATACGGTTACCGTGACGGTTGCATTTTAGAGTATTTAGAAAAACGGGTATAGACAGATAAACAAGTTTGTTTTTAGGCGGACGGGGTGAGACGCGGTGATGCACAAGGACGTGTATCTTTAAAACAAATTACATTAATGATTTATGCCTGTTTTTTATCTAGAAATTAATTCTTTTAATTTGAACATGCCGAAGTGAGGAAAAGCTTCGAATAGATGGAGCATTTGCTTCATCTACTTGTTTTATAGTAGCGTGAAAGAATTTACACAAAGTTAGACTTTGGTTTAGGGGAGAAGTGACTGTGCAAGTCCTTGTGAGGTATCTTTGTGTCTTGATATTAATGAGTTTTGCGGCGAACGTTTCCTTCGCTGGTTCATTTAAAGTATTTCCATTAAAACTCAATCTCAACAAATCGAACAAAACCACATTATTTAAAATAACCAATACGGGCGACTCTGAAGTTACCGTACAGTTAGAAACCGCAAAGTGGTGGCAGAATGAAGATGGTGAAGATCAATACGATAAAACGAACGACATTGTGTATTTTCCAAAGATTGTTAAAGTTGAGGCGGGGCAGCAGCGAATAATACGAATCGGTTACCGAGGTAAAGAACCCAGTAATGACCCGGCCAATTCAATTGAACAAACGTATCGAATCTTTGCACAAGAACTGCCTGAGCTGGGTGAACAAAATAGTGCGCTAAAATTCTCTCTCCGCTTCAGTGTGCCCATATTTGTTTATTCCCCTTCAAGTACACCAAAAGCCAATGTGACAAGTGCGAAACTCGATAATGGCCATCTTAAGGTATTTGTTCATAACGAAGGTCAAAAGCATTTCGTTGTAAAATCCATCAATGCGAAAGGTCGTAGTCAAGATGGCGAGCAAATGTTTAGTGCAAAATCAGGTGGCTGGTATGTGCTGCCCAATGTCACAAAACCATTTTCGGTTGCACTACCTGAAAATGAGTGCCGACAATCCAGCAATATTTCATTTAAAGTTGATACAACGGTCGGCGAACAACTAAATAAATTAGATATTAACACCGGGAACTGTGTCGTTGTTGTAAGTGACGATAAAGCGAATGCATTAACTTTTTCAGATTAAATGCGATCGTTCTTTTTTTTTCTTTTATTGGTTTGTTGGTCACTCCCGATAAATGCCGGGGATCTCATTCCGCTTAAAATACTCGTTAATACGTCTGACAAGGGTGAGTTTTTCGTTATATTGGAGCAAGAGGGCGAAATTCTTGTGGCGAAAAACGATGTTCAACTTCTTGGCATTCAGTTAACAGGGCTGCAGCAAGAGATTGCTGGCCAAACCTATGTTTCTCTTAGGAGTATGCAACCGGAATTAACCTACAAGTTAAATGACCACACCTTAGAGTTGCACTTGACGGTTAGTCCTCTTTTTTTGAGTAAAACCATGTTAAATCTTATCGACAATAAACCAAATAATAATTTCCATTTGGGTATCGATAGCGCCTTTCTTAATTATTCTTTTATTCATCGATTCAATGATGAAGATGGATTAAGATCATTTGATGCACCACTAGAAGGGGTCATAAGTGCTCATGATTGGTTGTTTAAATCACAATTTAATTATCACTATGAATTAATTAGTGAATCAGAAGGCAAAGTGTATTGGCAACGCGGCTTAACCAATATTACGAGAGATTTCCCTAAAAAATTGGATCGATTTATTCTCGGTGATTTTCAAGCGCATTCAGGTGAGTTGGGTGGCTCGGGTGTTTTTCTTGGTCTTAGTTTTCAAAAAAAATACAGTATGGCCAGTTATTTTACGAAATACCCCGGATTAACAATCAACGGCGTGTTGGATACCCCGTCTCAGGTTGATATGTATGTGAATGATATATTGGTGCGGACAGAGCATTTGCCGTCCGGCCGATATGAAATATCAAATATGCCAAATTTATACGGTGCTGGCAGTGTTAAACTGGAGGTGACCGACGCGTTTGGGCGAAAGAAGATAGAGTATGTTCCG
>Ga0316207_10005402_pt1 | contig 10611 bp, 21 predicted proteins | sample 6weekpyrite_MG_FD_204943 | JGI IMG/M metagenome (GOLD analysis project Ga0316207, IMG submission 204943) | Microbial mat bacterial communities from mineral coupon in-situ incubated in ocean water Damariscotta River, Maine, United States -... | ecosystem: Environmental > Aquatic > Marine >...
ATAGCCGTATAGAAGAAACAGAAGAACACAATCAAAGCGATATAAAAAGCGATATAAACCGGCTTACCAGGGCCTAAAATTGCCGTGATAGTACCTAGAAACTCCGGCCCGCTTGACTGATACAGGTTTGCCACCGTAAGCGGCATCAACAACAGCGAGCTCGCAAAGATAGGTGGAATAACGCCAGCAACATTAAGTTTGAGCGGTAAGTGAGATTTATCGCCCTGAAACACACGATTACCCTGCTGCCGCTTTGGGTATTGAACAACCACACGGCGCTGTGCACGCTCACAGAAAACGATAAACCAGATTAACGCAGCTACGCCGATAAGCATCAGGATCAACACAGTGACAGAAATACTGCCTACTCGGTTCAACTGGAATGCCTGCGCAAGAGTACCCGGAAGTTCAGCTACGATACCTGCGAAGATAATAAGCGAAATACCATTACCAATGCCACGCTGGGTGATCTGCTCACCGAGCCACATCAGGAACATTGTACCACCAACTAGTGTTACCACTGTGGTAATACGGAAAAAGAGACCAGGATCAACAACAACACCAGGCTGACCTTCAAGCCCACCAGCAACAAACCATCCCTGCACAACAGCAAGCAACAATGTGCCGTAGCGTGTCATTTGGTTGATTTTTTTACGCCCCTGATCACCTTCTTTTTTCCACGCTGCCAGCGTAGAATTCATGGTGGTCAAAAGCTGCATGATGATCGAAGCCGAGATATAAGGCATGATACCAAGCGTAATGATTGACATCCGCTGTAACGCCCCACCAGAGAATGTATTCACCATATCGAGGAAACCGCCCCCGAATTGAGCAAACATATTCGCCAAAGCCGCAGCATCAATGCCCGGCAGTGGAATGTAACTACATAAACGGTACACAATCAGTGCACCGAGAGCGAACCAAATACGTTGTTTGAGTTCAGTGGCCTTGCCAAAGGAAGACAAACTAATATTCGACGCGAGTTGTTCAGCAGCAGACGCCATAAACGCTCAGAGCCCCTAGTTAAGTGTTATATCTCGGCTTACGATCTTATTATTTAGGCAACAGTAACTTTACCGCCAGCTTTCTCTACAGCTTCAATCGCACCCTTAGATGCTCCTGTTACTGTAATGTCAACCTTCGCAGTAAGTTCACCTTTTGCCAAAAGACGTACACCGTCAGTCACTTTGCCAACAACACCAGTTTCAACCAGCATGTCAATAGTGATAGGCTTCTTGGCGTCCAAAGTCTTTGCATCAATCGCTTTTTGAAGGCGACTAAGGTTCAGAATTTGAAAGTCTTTTTTGTTCAGGCTTGTGAAACCACGCTTTGGAAGACGACGGTAGATAGGCATTTGACCGCCCTCAAAACCGTTAACCGCCACACCTGAGCGTGCTTTCTGACCCTTATGACCGGAACCACAGGTTTTACCCTTGCCAGAACCGATACCGCGACCAACGCGCATTGGTGCTTTACGGGCACCCTCGTTATCACGAATCTCATTGAGTTTCATTTTTTCTCTCCAAAACGCCGCTTACTGTTCCACAACGCGCACCAGATGGCGCACTTTGTGGATCATGCCGCGAACCGCTGGAGTATCTTCCAGCTCACGCGTTCTGTTCATTTTGTTCAGGCCCAAGCCAACCAGTGTCTGACGCTGATCTTCGTGGCGACGGATCGGGCTACCGATCTGCTGAACCGTTACAGTTGCTTTTTTCTTAGCAGCCATCGATCATTACTCCGCTTCTGTAGCTTCAACCGCAGTAGAAGCAGCTTCGTCGTTCGATGCAGCGACTTTAACGTCACCACGGCGAGCTACGATATCTGCAACTTTCTTACCGCGCTTGGAAGCGACCTGACGTGGCGAGTTCTGAAGCGAAAGCGCGTTAAACGTTGCACGGATCATATTATATGGGTTCGCAGAACCCTGTGATTTCGTAACAACGTCCTGAACGCCGAGTGCTTCAAACACTGCACGCATTGGACCACCAGCAATAATACCAGTACCCTGTGCAGCAGTACGCAACAACACCTTACCAGCGCCGTGACGGCCCCGGATATCATGGTGCAGCGTACGACCTTCACGAAGTGGTACACGGATCATGTTCTTCTTAGCTGCTTCTGTTGCCTTACGGATGGCTTCAGGAACCTCACGGGCCTTACCATTACCAAAGCCAACACGGCCACGTCCGTCACCGACAACCACAAGGGCTGCGAAACCGAAACGACGACCACCTTTAACAACTTTTGCCACACGGTTAATGTGGACTAGCTTTTCTACCAGTTCGCTCTCTTCGCGATTGCGATCCTGGCCTTTACGTTCTGGGCGTGCCATTGGACATCCTCTCCTAGAAGCTCAAGCCGCTGTCGCGCGCTGCCTCAGCCAATGCCTTCACACGACCATGATAGCGGAAGCCACCACGATCAAAGACGACTGTTTCAACGCCTGCAGCTTTGGCTCGCTCGGCAATCAATTTACCAACTTTGGTTGCCGCTTCGATGTTCGAACCAGCGTCCTTCAAATCTTTATCAAGCGTAGAAGCTGCAACAACCGTCGCACCTTTCACGTCGTCAATGATCTGAGCATAAATATGTTGGTTTGTCCGGTGGACTGAAAGACGTGGCCGCCCGCTGTTCCGCTTTTTAAGCTGAGCACGGTTGCGCTGGCTGCGCCGTTCAAAAACACTAATGTTAGACATTCAAGCCACCCATTACTTCTTCTTACCTTCCTTGCGGAAGATATATTCGCCAGAGTATTTGATACCTTTGCCTTTATATGGCTCTGGTTTCCGATACTCGCGAATTTTTGCTGCTGTTTCACCGACTTGTTGCTTGTCGATACCAGAAATCAAAACAGTCGTCTGATCTGGGGTCTCAATTTTGATACCCGCAGGAACAGGGAAGTCGACATCATGGCTGAAACCAAGCTGCAGATTAAGGTTAGAACCCTTAAGCTGCGCACGGTAACCAACGCCGTTGATTTCCAATTTCTTAGAGAAGCCGTTCGCTACGCCTTCAATCATATTAGCAACAAGTGTGCGTTGCATTCCCCACATAGAGCGTGCGCGCTTAGTATCACCATTAGGTGTTACTGTGATGGCATTGTCTTCAAGCGTCGCAAGAACGTCTGAAACAAAAGTCATCGCTAGCTCGCCCTTAGGGCCTTTTATCGTCAGATCCGCGCCGTTTAAGGAAGCGGTCACGCCGGCAGGAACTGCCACTGGCTTTTTACCGATACGGGACATGTTATCTCCCCTTCCTTAGAATACGGTGCAAAGTACTTCGCCGCCCACATTGCTCTCGCGCGCTTCCGCATCAGAGAGAACACCTTTCGGTGTGGACACAATCGAAATACCAAGACCGTTATGTACGCGAGGCAGATCATTCACTGAGCTATACACGCGACGACCAGGCTTAGACACACGGTTAAGTGTGCGAATTACTGGTTCACCTTCGTGATACTTAAGCTCAATAGAAAGCTCTGATTTATTGCCTTCAAGCTCAACGCGAGAATAGCCACGGATGAATCCTTCACGCTCCAACACATCCAAAACACGCTGGCGTGTTTTAGAGGCAGGTGACGCTACAACAGACTTGCGTGCTTGCAGGCCGTTGCGGATACGAGTCAGCATATCGCTGATTGGATCAGTCATTGACATGAGCTATCCCCTTACCAGCTTGACTTAACAATGCCAGGTATTTTACCGGCGGAGCCAAGCTCACGCAGTGCAATACGAGACATTTTAAATTTACGATAATAACCGCGTGGACGACCCGTTACTTCGCAGCGATTGCGAAGGCGTGTCTTAGCGCCGTTACGTGGCAGAGCAGCGAGCTGCAAAGCAGCCAACCAGCGTTCGTCTTCAGACAGGCTCTTATCCATTGCCTGTGCTTTCAGAGCAGCACGCTTGTTAGCAAACTTAGCTACAAGTTTCTCACGCCGTGCGTTCTTGTTCATGGCACTTTGTTTAGCCATTTCAAAACCCTCCTTGGCGAGCCGTTATTTCAAAAACGGCATGTCGAAGCCAACAAGAAGCTCTTTTGCTTCTTCGTCGGTCGGCGCCGTCGTGCAGATGATAATGTCCATACCGCGGATCTGATCTACTTCATCGTAGTTGATCTCTGGAAAGACGATTTGTTCCTTAAGACCCATTGCATAATTGCCTCGGCCGTCAAAAGACTTGGGGTTTACGCCCCTAAAGTCACGGATACGTGGCATTGCAATAGTGATCAAACGGTCAAGAAACTCGTACATACGCTCGCCGCGCAGCGTCACTTTGGTGCCCACAGGCATTCCTTCGCGAAGCTTAAAGGCAGCGATCGATTTACGAGCGCGTGTGATAACAGGTTTCTGGCCAGCAATAGCAGTAAGTTCAGTTGCTGCTTTTGTAACCTTCTTCTTATCCTGAACACCTTCACCAACACCCATGTTGATGACGATCTTTTCCAGTTTAGGAACCTGCATTGGGTTCTTGTAGCCGAACTTCTCAGTAAGAGAAGCGCGCAAAGTTTCGTCGTAACGAGTACGCAGACGTGGCTGAACAGAATTAGCCATCGATCACCTCCCCGGACTTCTTAGCAAAACGAACTTTTTTGCCATCGTCGAGTGTCTTGAAACCAACACGAGTAGGAGAGCCATCCTTAGGATCTTCGATCATAAGATTAGAAAGCTGAATAGCAGCTTCTTTTGTCTCAATACCACCCGCACTTGCTTGCGTAGGACGATTATGCTTCTTAACAAGGTTTACACCCTGCACAGTAGCACGCCCATCAGCAGGCAATACTGATGTGATTTCGCCGCGCTTGCCTTTATCTTTACCGGCAATCACAACGACCTTGTCACCTTTTTTAAGCTTCGCGGCCATTATAACACCTCCGGTGCAAGCGAGATGATCTTCATGTGCTTCTTAGCACGAAGTTCACGAACAACAGGGCCAAAGATACGTGTACCAATTGGCTCATGGTTCTTGTTTACAAGCACTGCAGCATTGTTGTCGAAGCGAATGGCAGTACCATCGTTACGACGAACTTCTTTTGCAGTACGAACGATGACAGCGCGATGCACGTCACCCTTCTTAACACGACCCCGTGGGATCGCCTCTTTGACTGAGACAACAATAATGTCGCCCACTCCAGCAGTCTTACGCTTAGATCCACCAAGGACCTTAATGCACTGCACCCTCTTGGCCCCGGAGTTATCGGCCACATCGAGGTTGGTTTGCATCTGAATCATGGGTTACACCCTTTATTTTCAGTTAAATTACTGACAGACAAACGAAACGATGAGGCCTAAGCCTCACCGCCGATTACCCGCCAGGACTTCAGTTTCGAGAGGGGACGACACTCTTCAATGCGAACATTGTCACCCACTTGAATTTCGTTGCTCTCATCATGAGCGTGGTACTTCTTAGAGCGTCGAATAATTTTGTCAAGCAAAGGATGCTTAATACGACGTTCTACTTTTACAACAACGGTTTTTTCGCCTTTGTTGCTTACTACTGTACCTTGCAGAATACGCTTTGGCATGGGTCTACTCCTTGGCCTCAGCCTGCTCACCGAGAATCGTATTGATACGCGCCACATCACGGCGGATATCACGAACCCGAGCAGTATTTTCTAATTGGCCGGACGCCGCCTGAAAACGCAGGTTAAACTGCTCTTTTTTCAGGTTCACAAGCTCTTCACGGAGCTCGTCTTGCGACTTGGCACGAAGATCAGCTGTCTTCATTGTCTTTCTCCGTTAGTTCTTAATGCATCCGCTCTACGATGCGTGTACTTACGGACAGCTTTGCAGCTGCACGCTCGAACGCACCACGAGCAAGTTCTTCAGAGACACCATCGATCTCGAACATGATCCGGCCTGGCTTGACCTTACATACCCAACGATCTACAGAACCCTTACCTTTACCCATCCGAACTTCGGTAGGCTTCGCTGTTACAGGCACGTCCGGGAAAATCCGGATCCATACCTTACCAGAACGCTTCATGTGACGGTTCATGGCACGGCGAGCCGCCTCAATTTGACGAGCTGAGATACGGCCAGGCTGGGTCGCTTTGAGACCAAACTGACCAAAATTTAGTGCTGTTCCACCAGGCGCATTGCCGTGGATCCGGCCTTTATGGGCCTTGCGGAACTTAGTACGCTTCGGTTGCAACATTTTATGCCGCTCCTACTCTAGCCGTCCCAGCCTAGCGGCGGGACGGGCCTCCTTGGCTTTGAACTTCGTTTGCACGGCGTTCGTGGGCCATTGGGTCGTGTTCCATAATTTCGCCTTTGAAGACCCATACCTTCATACCGCAAATGCCGTATGCCGTAAGGGCTTCAGACGTTCCATAATCAATGTCAGCGCGTAGCGTGTGTAACGGCACGCGACCTTCACGGTACCATTCGGTACGCGCGATTTCAGCACCGCCAAGACGGCCTGCACAATTGATACGGATACCGCCAGCGCCGAGACGAATTGCACTTTGTACAGCGCGCTTCATTGCACGGCGGAACGCAACACGGCGCTCCAGCTGCTGAGCGATATTGTCAGCGATAAGTTTCGCGTCGATTTCCGGCTTGCGGACTTCAACAATATTGAGGTTCACGTCAGAAGCCGTGAACTTCGCAATTTTCAAACGAAGTTTCTCGATATCCGCGCCTTTTTTGCCGATGATCACACCCGGACGAGCCGAATAGATAGTCACACGACATTTTTTAGCAGGACGCTCGATGATAACTTTTGAAATACCAGCCTGCGAAAGCTCTTTGAAAACAAATTCACGTATCTTCAGGTCTTCGTGCAGCAAATTGCCATACTCTTCACCTTCAGCGTACCAGCGCGAATCCCAAGTGCGGTTTACACCCAGACGCAGACCAACGGGACTAACTTTCTGACCCATTATGCTGTCTCCTCAACTTCACGCACAACGATGCGCAGACGACTGAACGGCTTCACGATTTTAGCGGCACGACCACGGGCACGAGCACGAAACCGTTTCATGGTCAGTGCTTTACCAACAGTCGCTTCAGCTACAACGAGGCTGTCAACGTCAAGATTGTGATTGTTCTCAGCATTTGCAATTGCAGATTCGAGAACTTTTTTAACATCAATCGCGTTACGGCGGCGGTTAAAAGCCAAGGAATTCAAGGCTTTTTCCACTTTCATACCGCGGATACTGGCTGCCACGAGATTTAGTTTCTGTGGCGAGCCGCGAAGCATAGTAGCTGTTGCTACCGCTTCATTATCCGCCAAAAGGCGTTTTGCAGATTGCTTACCCACAGTTACTTCCTCTTCGCTTTTTTGTCCGCAGCGTGACCATAATAGGTCCGCGTTGGAGCGAATTCACCGAGTTTGTGACCAACCATATCGTCAGTTACATACACGGGAATGAACTTGTGTCCGTTGTAGACATTGAATGTCAGGCCAACAAAGTTCGGCAGAATTGTAGACCGGCGAGACCATGTCTGAATTACTGCTGTTTTGCCACTTTCCTGAGCTGCTTCAACCTTCTTTAGAAGGTGCATGTCAACGAAGGGACCTTTCCATACTGAACGTGCCATGATGGAAACTCCTTAACGTTTCTTGCGCTCGTGGCGCGACCGGATGATAAGCTTATCGGTTTCTTTATTAGACCGAGTCTTCTTACCTTTTGTTGGCTTACCCCATGGTGTCACCGGATGGCGACCACCTGACGTACGACCTTCACCACCACCATGTGGGTGATCCACCGGGTTCATGGCTACACCACGAACACTTGGGCGACGGCCAAGCCAACGATTCCGGCCCGCTTTAGCGAGCTTAGTGTTTTGATTGTCTGGGTTCGATACGGCACCGACGGTTGCTACGCACTCAACGCGAACAACACGAACTTCACCTGAACTCAAACGGAGCTGTGCGTAACCACGGTCACGACCAATGAGCTGTGCATAAGCACCTGCTGCACGGGCCATCTGACCACCTTTACCGGCTTTCATCTCCACATTGTGGATGATTGTACCGATAGGCATGTTCGCAAGTGGCATAAGATTACCAGGCTTCACATCAACCTTTTCGCCTGCGATTACTGTATCGCCAGCGGCAAGACGTTGTGGTGCCAGGATATATGCCAGCTCACCATCTTCATATTTGATCAGCGCGATAAATGCAGTGCGGTTAGGATCGTACTCAAGACGCTCCACAACTGCTGGTACATTCCATTTAGTACGCTTGAAATCAATTTTCCGGTACGTACGCTTGTGACCACCACCACGACGACGTGATGTAATACGGCCCTTATTGTTACGACCACCAGATTTGGTCAGACCTTCAGTCAACGCTTTAACAGGCTTGCCTTTGTGAAGACCTTCACGATCAACAAGAACAAGACCACGCTGAGCTGGGGTAACCGGTTTATATTGCTTAAGTGCCATCGGTTAAACCCCCGTCGTCACGTCAATAGTGCTACCTTCAGCAAGTGTAACCATGGCTTTTTTGTATTCGGCACGTTGGCCTTTTACACCACGGAAACGCTTAATCTTGCCTTGCTGGCGTAGCGTATTGACTTTCTTCACTTTCACGCCGAACAGTGCTTCAATGGCAGCTTTAATCGCTGGCTTAGTAGCATCGATGGCAACTTTGAAAGTTACTTGGTTGTTTTCAGAGCCGAGCGTTGCTTTCTCAGTGATTACAGGGCTCTTGATAACGTCATAATGCTTTGCACTAATCATTTGAGCCTCTCCTCAAGTTTAGCAACCGCAGCCTTTGTGAGAACAAGTGTGTCACGACGAATAATGTCGTAAACGTTCGCACCCTGGCTTGGCAGTACATCAACATTAGGGATATTGGCGATCGCACGCTTGAAGTTTTCATTCACTTCAGCGCCGTCAACAAATAGAGCGTTCGCAAGACCGAGCTTTTCCAGTTTTGCTTTCAACTCTTTTGTTTTGCCTTCCTTAAGGTCCGCTGCATCAACAACGATAAGTTTGCCTTCGGCTTGCTTAGAAGACAAAGCAGTCTTCAAGCCAAGCTTGCGTACTTTTTTAGGAAGGTCGAAACCATGATCCCGTGGGATTGGGCCAAATGCGCGGCCACCACCAACGAAGATGTTAGAACGACGAGAACCGTGACGGGCAGTACCGCCACCTTTTTGGCGGCCTAAACGCGTACCAGTGCGTGATACATCGCTACGGAATTGTACCGCATGCGTACCTGCACGGCGCTTAGCAAGCTGCCAGTTTACAACGCGGTGCAGGATATCTGCACGTGCGTCGAGGCCAAAGATCGCTGCATCAAGTTCGATGTCGCCAGCTTTCTTGGCATCTAATGTAAGGACATTGGTCTTCATGACACTTATTCCTCGTTAGCTTCAGCAGCGTCGGCAGCTTCAACTGGAGCTTCTGCAACTGGTGCAGCTTCTTCAGCTTTAGCAGGCATGCGGAATGCTGCCGGCATTGGCAGACCTTCCGGAGCAGCTTTTTTCACAGCGTCAGAGATGAGTACCCAGCTCTCTTTTGAACCTGGGAGACCACCTTTGACGAGGATCAAACCCTCTTCAACGCGTGTTTCTACAATTTCAAGGCTTTGCAAAGTTGTGCGGTGATCACCCATGTGACCAGCCATCTTCTTGCCTTTGAATACACGGCCAGGATCTTGACACTGACCCGTAGAACCATGTGAACGGTGCGAGATAGATACGCCGTGAGACGCGCGCAAACCACCAAAGTTGTGACGCTTCATTGCACCGGCAAAACCTTTACCTTTTGAGGTACCAACAACGTCTACACGCTGTCCGGCAACAAAGTGGTCTGCAGTGAGTTCAGCACCAACTTCCACGAGACCTTCAGCAGGTACGCGGAACTCAGCAACCTTTACTTTAGGCTCTACTTCAGCCTTAGCAAAATGGCCACGCTGAGCCTTGGACACATTTTTTACCTTGCGGCTACCAGCACCAAGCTGCAGTGCGGTGTAACCATCTTTTTCTTCTGTACGCTGAGCAACAACCTGGCAGCTATCAAGCTGGAGAACTGTTACTGGTACATGGTGACCGGCGTCGTTAAATACGCGAGTCATACCCAATTTCTTTGCTATCAAACCTGTACGCATGGGTCTTATCCTTGCAGTTTGATTTCGACATCAACACCCGCAGCGAGGTCGAGCTTCATCAGCGCGTCTACGGTTTGCGGTGTTGGGTCTACAATATCAAGTAGGCGTTTGTGCGTACGCATCTCGAACTGCTCACGGGACTTTTTATTTACGTGTGGACCACGTAGTACTGTGAACTTTTCGATCTTGGTTGGCATCGGGATAGGACCACGTACCAATGCGCCCGTACGCTTAGCTGTATTGGCGATTTCACCCGTTGCTTGGTCAAGCACGCGGTGATCAAAAGCCTTCAGCCAGATGCGAATATTTTGCGCTTCCATTGATCTTTTACCTTAAAAAGAGGCGCCGGTACAAAGCCCGACGCCAAAATTCCATTATTCGATGATGTTAGCTACGACGCCAGCACCGACAGTACGACCACCTTCGCGGATAGCGAAACGCAGACCATCGTCCATCGCGATTGGTGCGATAAGCTCAACTGTCAGGTTCACGTTATCACCAGGCATTACCATCTCTGTACCTTCAGGCAGAATAACATTGCCTG
>Ga0316207_10005403_pt1 | contig 10609 bp, 8 predicted proteins | sample 6weekpyrite_MG_FD_204943 | JGI IMG/M metagenome (GOLD analysis project Ga0316207, IMG submission 204943) | Microbial mat bacterial communities from mineral coupon in-situ incubated in ocean water Damariscotta River, Maine, United States -... | ecosystem: Environmental > Aquatic > Marine >...
TTGAGACCGGTTGGTCGAGGAAATATTCGGGTGCGGCGTAATCGAATGTACCGAGTAATTTGCCGCGTTCAATGGGTGCGTTAATTTCCTGAATACCGGCGATACGAGTCGAGCCAAAATCGATGATCTTGACGGTATTGTGTTCGTCGATCATCAGGTTGTCGGGTTTTAAATCCTGATGCAGCATCTCCTGGCGATGGAAACCGCGTAGTCCCTGTGCGGCTTGTTCGATGATGTTGCGTGCCTCAGCGAGGCTGCATGCTGGGTTGTCATCTATCCATCTGCGTAGCGTCTGCCCCTCGATATACTCAGTGACATGATAGAGAAAGCGGCGCTGCTGTATTGGTTTTAAAATTTTCAGCACGTGGTTGCTATTGATGCGACGGCCAGCCCACTCTTCATGCAAAAATCCGTCGATATACTCGGCGTCATCTTCAAAATTGACTGAAGGTGTTTTGAGTGAAACCTTTTCACCACTTTCTGTGTCGATCGCCAGATAGACTTGCGAGCGGTTACTTGCGTGCAACTCACGGACGATTTTGTAGCCATCTATCACCATCTCTGGTGTTAGGTGTGGCGGGAAGGGGAGGTCAGTGAGGTGCTGAAAAAACTCTTCTTCATTCTGCAGTGGCAGGTGTTCGATCACGACAATTTGGCAAGTAGCGTTATCATCACTGCCATTTTCCAGGGCGCGTCGTACCAGCTGCTTTGCCACGCGCGCAGGTTGGTCTCGCATCTCACGTAGAGTAGTGGTGAGTTCTTTATGGCTAATGTATTCATGCACCCCATCGGTGGTGAGCATGAAGGTATCGCCTTCTTCTATCGGCAGGTTTTTATAGTCGATCTCAACCAGTGTGTCGGCCCCCATAGCGCGATTAAGAAATGCCTTCTCATTGCTGGCCCAGGTCTGATGATCGCGGGTCAGGCATTCGAGGTCGCCCTCTTTACTCATGTGATAGATACGGCTATCACCGACGTGAAAGAGATGAGCGGTGGTGGATTTGATTACCACTGTACTGAGTGTTGTTAAGAGGTTTTGAGAGGTCGCACCGGCACGTTGATTCTGGCTATAAAGCCAGTGGTTGAGTGCACCGAGGATGCGCTGGCCGGATGATTTTACGGTCCACGATTCAGGGGTGCTGAAGTAGTCGTTAAGAAAGCCACGTACACAGGATTCTGCCGCTTCGCGTCCGCCTTCTGCGCTGCTGACACCATCGGCAATTGTAATGGCTACGCCCTTGGTGGTTAATGTGGGTTCTTCAGGTACCATGATGCCGCATGAATCTTCATTCTGTGGCTTGTCACCTTTTTCGCTGTGTTGTCCTGCATTGATACTGAGCGATGTTGTCATGTATTGATGTTGCCTCAAATTTAAAAAAATTGCAGCGGATTCTAAACTTGAATTCGAAAAACTGAATCCGCTGCGGGAAGGAGGTAGGCAACGCTATTTAACGTCGATCATCTGCACTGTTCCATCAGGCATCGTTTCAGCAATCTGTCCTTGCGGTTCTTCAAGGAAAAACAGAATTAACGCAAAGACAAGGCCGGCTGCGATCCCGATAAAAAGAAAGAACTGGTCGTAATCCACTAGTGAGTTGACGGTAAGAAAGGTCACCGCGCCCACATTACCGTAGGCACCGGCCATACCGGCGATCTGTCCGGTCATGCGGCGTTGCACCAGTGGTACCATTGCGAACACGGCGCCTGAACCCGCCTTTGAAAAGATACCTGCAAAGATGGTGATGCTAACTACCAGCCATACCGGCCAGCTGTGTTCCACCATGCCAAGCACAATGTAACTGAGCGTAATGCCTGCAAATACGATGATCAGTGTGAGCTTGCGGCCGATGCGGTCACTCATCCAGCCGCCACCAGGGCGGGCAACCAGGTTAATAAATGGGTAGATCCCGGCAAGTAGTGCTGCGGTGATTTTAGGCAGTTCGAACCACTCAACATAAAACATGGCGAGCATTGAAACCACGGCGAGTTCAGTGCCAAATGTGACGAGGTAGGCCCAGTCTAAAATAGCAACCTGCTTGAACTGGTAGCGATGTAGCTCAGGTACAGGCCTGCTCAGAATATGTGAATTCACCTGCCATATTTTCCATACCTGTATTAAATAGCAGGTGAGGAGTGCAGCATAAATCAGATAAGTGACAGATTCGCCTATCATCCCCATCTGTGCAGGTGAAAGTTTCCATGCGAGTACGCCGAGCGCAAGATAGAGTGGGATGTTCATCAAAATATAGAGCGCCAGATCGCCTTTGCTGGTGATCTCCATTGCGCCGCTCTTTTTCGGTTTGAAATAGGTGGAGCCCTTGGGGGTGTCGGTGACACTGAAAAAATAGAACAGACCATAGGCAATGGTCGCGATGCTGGCAGCGGTGAGTGCAATGCGCCAGCCGTCGTCGCCACCAAAGTTAACTGCGATTACTGGTAGTGTCATTGCGGCGCCAGCTGAGCCAAAGTTACCCCAGCCACCGTAAATGCCCTGTGCGATACCTGTCTGTCTGGCGGGGTACCATTCACTGATCATGCGAATACCCACGACAAATCCTGCACCAATAAAACCTGAGAGAAAGCGCATCAGTGCTAACTCCTGATAACCTTCTGCCCACGCAAAACTGATACTGATCATGCCGCCCAATATGAGAATGGCGCTATACATGATGCGTGGCCCGTACTTGTCGACTAGCATGCCAACGATGACTCGGGCGGGGATGGTAAGGGCGACATTCAGGATCAGCAGTACCTTGGCCTGCTGGTCGCTAAGCCCGAGTGCCTCTTTGATAAAAGGCATTAGTGGGCCGAGGCCGAGCCACACCACAAAGGACATGAAAAAGGCGAACCAGGTGAGGTGAAGAATGCGGGTTTTACCGGAAAACCCGAATAGCGTAAATTTAGAATGGTGACTGTTGTCAATCGAAGACATAATGCTCGCTCCAGTGCGATCGTGTTATGCAGCCGTTAAAGCAATCGCTGTGCCATGTTGTTAAGTCCTTTTAAAACAACAAGTCATGTTTGATTTTTGGTTTTATGGTGGGTGGTTTGCTCATTTGAGGTGCGTTACTTTGGGTGAAGGGGCCTTTTTGGTTCACTGCCTCGCGGTGGTGTGTGTTGAGTTAAATCGGTATGGTGTGCCGTTTAGTTTTTAGTGCTGAAGTGAAATGAGTAATCAATCTGAAATTGATCAACGGTGGATGGCGCATGCCTTAATGCTGGCTGAGCGTGCTGAGGCCGAGGGTGAAGTGCCGGTCGGTGCGGTACTCGTCAAGGATGGTGAGTTACTCGCTGAAGGGTGGAATCGTCCCATTGGCTTACATGACCCCACCGCGCATGCAGAGGTGGTGGCGTTACGTGCGGCGGGTAGTATGCTGGCTAATTACCGTCTCTGCGGTACAACGCTGTACGTCACGCTTGAGCCCTGTGTGATGTGTGTGGGGGCAATTGCGCATGCGAGAGTCGAACGTCTGGTTTTTGGCGCGCCTGATCCTAAGCGCGGCGCGGTCGAGAGTGCCTTTGAATTGATGCAGCCAGGTAAGTTTAATCACAATGTGCTGTGTGAAGGTGGGGTGCTGGTTGAGCCCTGTGCTGCGCTATTACGCGGCTTTTTTAAACGCCGACGCTAATATACTTAAGCACTTACATTACTGCAGGTACGATTGCTAAGCCACGATCAAAGGTTGTGTGCTGTACCTGCTGGGTCTGCGTTACTTTAAGAGGACGATCTATCTTGCCGTTCTCTGCGCGCCAAACCAGAATGTCATAGTAGCTACGGATATTTTCAACGTATTGAAGTGCCTCGTTACCGCGTGCGTAACCGTACTTGGTATTTTTATACCAGCGTTTCTGCATCAGTAGTGGCAAGTTGTCTTTAACGTCTATCCACTTGTCTGGGTTGCCGCCTCGCTTCTGCGTGATGATGCGTGCGTCATGTAGATGTCCCATGCCGATATTGTAGGCGGCAAGTGCAAACCAGGTGCGATCGGGATCCTGGATACGCTTTGGTAAACGTTTTTTCAACTGAGCAAGGTAGCGTCCACCACCCATAATGCTGTTACGTGGTTTGACTCGGTTGTCATAACCCATGTCTGCCGCTGTTGCGCGTGTCAGCATCATAATGCCACGGACTCCGGTGGGTGATACTGCGCGTGAATTCCAGTGCGATTCCTGATAACCGACCGCAGCGAGTAGGCGCCAGTCCATGTTATTCTGTTCTGATGCTTCGTGAAAGTAATCGATATAGCGTGGCAGGCGCTTGTTGATGTGGCGCATAAAAGTGCGTGTGCCGACATAATCGAAATCCTGGATATGGCCATAATGGCGTTCCATGATCTGATCAAGTTGACCATTCTTTTTGACCATTTTGAAAAACTGCTGTGCCTCAAGGTAGAGGCTGTGGTCATCACCCAATGGGAAGGCCCATGCCAGCTGTTGCGGGCCAGTTAGATCGAAGGCGACACGCAACTCGGGGTAGAAGCGCTGGTTCATCTGCACATCGTTTGAATCGGCAATTGCATAGCGACTCTCTTTATTCCATACCTTCGATAGCAGTTCGTCACTGCCGATCTCGTTGGTTTCAGACCAGTTAAGTTCCGGGTACTCCCTGCTGATCTTTTGCAGGTGCGCGGCATGGCTACTGCCCGCGATCACTTCAACCGAATCGTCAGTGATGTCATGCAGGCTCTTTGGGCGTGAGTTGCTAGCGCGATAAACCACTTGCTGTGAAATGGTTTGATAAGCGGAGCTGAATCGAATGCGCTTTCTGCGTTCCTCAGTAATGGTCAGGCCAGCGGCTGCAAAGTGCGCTTCACGCTCCGCTATCATCGGGATGATTTCGTTTAGGCTCGTAGCCGTTTTCACCTTGAGCGTGACGCCAAGGTGTTCTGCAAACAGGTTGGCCAGGTCGTATTCCGGGCCAGTTGCGCCGAAGGGGCCTTCATAATAGGTGGTAGGGCCGTTGCGGGTCACGATGACTAGTTCGCCCTGATTTTTGACCTGTTGAAGTGTCGAGGGTGTTTCAGCGCAGCCGCTTAGCGTGAAGCCCACGGCGGTGGCAATCATTAAGGCGATGAGGCGTTGGCTGAATCGATTTTGAAAGGTACTTAATTTCATACTGTGTAGCGTTAAATCCCAATGACGTTAAATGTGCTGTCTGTTATTAGGACTTTTCCCTGATGCTTCAGTCCTCATGGCCGGGTGTGAGTGCGCCCTTAAAAAACCTAAAAATGCCAAGTTGGTCACATTTTATACGATCTTATGTGTGCGGCAAAGGTAATTATGACTTTCCAGCCCGGAGCGATTCTAACGGTATGAAATTCAAGGGGAAATAAAATGACGGAAAATTGACTGGGATCTTCCGCCTTGCTTTATAACTACTGTTCTAAGCTGTAACTTATTGATAAACAATTTAAAAGTTGTGCTTATCTGGTGTGGTTTGATTGCTGTTAGTTATTTTTTGTCGAGATGGTACTAAATAATTGTTTGCATAGAAGAGACGGCTGCTTTAATCTTCTGCGCCTTGTCTCGCTGAGTCCTTGCGATGATGAAAGGAGAGATGTCCGAGTGGCCGAAGGAGCACGCCTGGAAAGTGTGTGTACGTTTGCGCGTACCGAGGGTTCGAATCCCTCTCTCTCCGCCATAATTTTAAAATGATAAACAATGGGTTAGCGATTTGTGGTGGCGTCGCTAAAGTGGTTGTGATCTCGTTACGGGTGAATGGCGTGGTGTTTCCCTTGTCCGGCACCTTGATCACCATCCTTAATGATTTTAGAGACCAGCGGCAATGCCCCCTCGAATTCCCAATACCCTCGTAATTTCTTACTGTTCACTTCTGCGTCGTTGGCCATTTATTCACCCTTTATGATATACCTAAAAATCTGTATCGCCAGGTTGTAAGGTATTACTAAATAACAGCAACTTGTGGAGCGGGGCCTGAGGCATGTAGTCAAGTGCCTGTTTGGTTTTATGCTTGTTGACACAGATGGGGCTGGATCATGGGCTTATCAGAGCGGAATGAAAGGAGTGAAAAATGAGCGAAGAAAAAGAAAAATACATAGCCGCGCATTCAAAAAGCCAGATTTTAGGCGGCGTGCTCACGCTAATATTTGGTCCGCTAGGGCTGTTTTATAGTAGCTGGATCGCAGCATTAATATTATGTGTGATCGCCGTTGTGTCATTTTCAACAATTATCGGCCCTGTTTTTTGCTGGGTGCTTGCCATCATTATCAGCCTGGTAACCGTGAGCGGGCATAATAAAAAAGTAAGGGCCACCGCGAATCTGGTGCACGCTAGCACTGCATTGTAGGGGCAATGGCCGCTCTATTGCCTGGTACACAATATCGAAAAGCTTAAAAACAACGGTCATCTAGCCCACTAAACAGGAAAGAGCGCGCCCCCTTGTGCAAAGCAATACATCCAAATAGGCAAGCAAAAAATCTCAATGCTCATATTAAAATGGGCGGTGGTGTTTGTGCCGTTTGGGTCGGTTTTTCTACAGCCTTGTTAGTCATGGAATGAAATTGAAAGAAAAGTATCAGATGCGGGCACATTATTTACAGCATGTACCTTTTGAAGGCCTTGGTAGTATCGAATCCTGGCTTCAAAACGCTGGTTATGAAATCTCAGGCACTCGGTTCTACGATTCTGATGAGTTACCAGAAGTCGATGATATTGATTTACTGGTTGTCATGGGAGGTCCCATGAGCGTTAACGATGAAAAAGATTACGATTGGCTAATTAAAGAAAAGAATTATATAAAAAATGTGGTTCAGACTGGAAACCCCGTGCTGGGTATTTGCCTGGGCGCGCAACTCATTGCCAGCTCAATGGGGGCTAAAGTTTTCCCCAATTCCGTTAAAGAAATTGGTTGGTTTCCAATAAAAGCGGCAAACTTAGGAAGCCCTTCCTCTTTTCAATTCCCTGAGGAGATAGAAGTATTTCACTGGCATGGTGAAACATTCAGCTTACCAAGTGGGGCGATACAAATCGCAGAAAGTGAAGCTTGTGAAAATCAAGCATTTCAAATCGGTAGCAATGTAATTGGGCTGCAATTCCATTTGGAAACAACATCGTTATCAGCTCAAGCAATCGTCGAGAATTGTAGTAATGAGCTTGTAGAAGGAAAGTACATACAATCTGAGACAGAAATTCTGGACGCTCCCGAAGAACGATATTCTTCGATAAATAGCTTAATGGGGAGCATTCTTGAGTTCTTGCATGCAAAAAACTGTCGTGGTTAAGTTTAATTGGCCGCAAAATTGTATTCAATCCGCCATGTTTGGTGCTAAATCTTTATTATGCTGATGTGCCCCAGACCATAGCCACTCAATAATATAATGTTGGGTTGCTGAAAGCTCTTACGTCCACCGTCAGTTATTGATTAACCTGCACGATAACGGCTCAACGATTTACCTCGTATGGTTGAAATGTCGGCTATCGTCCTCGCACCTGTCGAGCCATTGCTTTCATGCTAGCTAAAATGAAGCCCTGAAAAATATTTTTATAATTATCTACACATACTTTGGTGATATTAATGGAAGAGAGAATTGTCCATGACAAAATGCAAAAGAGTTATATCTACGCTTTAGAAGAGCCTGTCGGTAAAAATTTTCAATTTGGCTTTTCCCCTGAGTTAACGCCGAAAGAGATGTTAGAACTTGGTGTTTTTGGAGGAAAATATCTAACTGACTGCCAGAGTGAATTTCCTGACGACTGGTTTATTAATGCCCAACTTAGTCCAGAAAGAAAAGACATATCACTCAACTATTTTTCAGTTGATGCCTCCCAGCCCTTAAGTGAATGGGTCAAAAAAGGTTGGATTCATCCTCAAGACCCTCGCGGTTGGTTTCAGTGGTATTGCAGGTATTACATGGGGCGCAGAATAGAAAAAGAAGATGAACGTCAAATAAAGCGTTGGTTTGCCTTCAGGCGCCACATTGGAGCGATCAAGAAATACTGTGAGCCATATGATTTCAGCTGCCGTAAAAAACAACGCCAGGCCCTTTTACACTGGGCATATGATTCAAGAAATATTTAATTGGTAGTTCATGTTAAATGAAAAACAATAAGAGAAATGGCTATCGGGTTGAGGCGAGTAATGACGTCAGCCAGTCAGGTTGGTAGTATTTAACTGTCTGTTTTATATGGATAAGAACAAACATTGTTACTGTTCTACAAAACTTTTTTCCAATAAACTCACGGCTTTAATTTACTATTCTGAAAATATAACTATAATTACGGCTCCCCGAAGCTCAGCGGATTTTATGAAGGCTATTGTTTGGGGGAGCTCGCTTAGTTTCTTATCAAAATTTAAGAATAAATTAGGAACTAGATAATGGTGTTACGGTGTTTTTTACTGTAACCATTGTTTTTTGATGAGTTGCTGTAGTGAAAGATAGGCGGCGAGGGTGCGAATTCCTCTCTCTGTCATATGATAAGTTTATGGTGGCCTGTATCGGCCCCCTCGCAACGGTAAACTGTGAACCCCGTCAGGCCTGGAAGGGAGCAGCGGCAGCAGTGGTCCCGTGTGCCGGGGTGTGGTGGGTACGGGTCGCCTCCATTTTCTAGTACTTGCTGTGGGTTCGTGATTGTCCGATTACGGCGTCTGAAGTATGACCACAGGAAATGCTCGTGGTGCCCATTTACGCGCAGTAAACTTCCCGCTCCTTCCTTATTCTTGTACAAATCAGAAGCAATCTAAACAATTACACCCTTAAGTTTTTATGCTGCAGAATAATTGTCTGGTGTTTCGATATGGGTATGTCCTGTATTTAGGGTAGAATGGTCAGCTTCGATTAATGAGTCGGTATAGGTCAGAAAAATAAACCCATGAGTTATCAAGTCATTGCACGTAAGTGGCGGCCTAAGACGTTCGCTGAGATGGCCGGGCAGGAGCATGTGCTACGGGCGATTATCAATGCATTGGATAATGACCGTTTGCATCACGCATTCCTATTTACAGGCACGCGTGGTGTTGGTAAGACGACGATTGCGCGAATTCTCGCGAAGTCGTTGAATTGCGAAACGGGGGTCAGCTCAAAGCCTTGTGGGCAGTGCAGTGCCTGTGCTGAGATCGATGAAGGGCGTTTTATCGATCTGATTGAGGTTGATGCAGCATCGCGTACCAAGGTCGAAGATACCCGTGAGTTGCTTGAGAATGTGCAGTATGCGCCGACACGCGGGCGCTACAAGGTCTACCTGATCGATGAGGTGCACATGCTCTCAACCCACAGTTTCAACGCATTGTTGAAGACGCTGGAAGAGCCGCCGCCGCATGTGAAATTTTTATTGGCAACGACTGATCCGCAGCGTTTGCCGGTGACTATTTTATCGCGCTGCTTGCAGTTTAATCTAAAGCGCCTGCCACTGAGTTTGATTACCGATCATCTATCGACTGTATTAAGTGCGGAAAAGATTGCATTTGATCAGCCCTCGCTGGCGCTGTTGGCTGATTCTGCGGATGGCAGTATGCGTGATGCATTGAGTCTGCTGGATCAGGCGATTGCCTATGGTGGCGGCAAGCTGGATGTGGCCGAGGTGCGTGAAATGCTCGGTACGATCGATCAGCATTATGTGATGACATTGCTGCGCCATTTGTCGGATAAAAATGGTGAGGCCTTGCTGCAGGAAGTGGATACGCTAGCACAGCAGTCGCCAGATTTTGGCGGTGTGCTGGCGGCAATGATCAGTGTGCTGCACCAGATCGCCGTAGTGCAGGCAGTGCCAATGGCTTTGGGGGAGGATGTATCTGACCGTGATGAAATTGTTGAGTTGGCTACAAAGATGACTGCGGAAGATACTCAGCTTTTTTATCAGATTGCACTATTGGGGCGACGTGATCTTGAGTTGGCCCCTGAACCGCGTAGTGGCTTTGAGATGGTGTTGTTGCGCATGTTGGCATTTCAGCCAGCGAGCACTGTGACACCGCAGACTGTACCGACTAGCGGTGGTGCGAGGCCCAAATCAGCTTCGGCCGCGACAGCTGCGCCTGCATCGGCAAGCCCTGCTGTTAAACAAGCGGCGGTGAGGTCTGCGCCTGTAGCGTCGGCAGCGCCAGCAACTAATGAGTGGAGTGAGGTGGTGGCAGCGCTTAATCTACGCGGTGCGGTGCGCAGTCTGGCGATTAACTCTTCACTGGTTGAACGCACTGATACGACGATTACCTTATTGCTGGATACTGGCCATGAGCACCTACGTAATGATAAATTTGAGGCGCGCTTTGAAGAGGCGTTACAACAATATTTTGATCAGAAATTAAAGCTGGTGATGACAGTCGGTGCGCCGGAGGTGGAGACCCCGGCATCGCAGCAGGTGCGTGTCGCAGGTGAGCGGAAGCAGACGGCGCTGGAGGCGATTGAAGCTGACCCCAATGTGCAGTCATTACAAGAGGCTTTTGGGGCAAAGGTGATACCGGAATCGGTAAACCCCGTTGAGTCATAGGATTTAATAAGTCGTAGAATCTAAGGGTCAGGTGACGATAGTATTTTGATTTGTTTTTTGGAAATTTAGCAAGAGGAAAAAGATATGAAAGGTGGACTAGGCAATTTGATGAAGCAGGCGCAGCAGATGCAGGAAGATATGCAGAAGGCGCAGGAAGAGTTGGCTAACA
>Ga0316207_10005404_pt1 | contig 10606 bp, 7 predicted proteins | sample 6weekpyrite_MG_FD_204943 | JGI IMG/M metagenome (GOLD analysis project Ga0316207, IMG submission 204943) | Microbial mat bacterial communities from mineral coupon in-situ incubated in ocean water Damariscotta River, Maine, United States -... | ecosystem: Environmental > Aquatic > Marine >...
CTATTCAACGCATTTCACCCATGTCGTACTGGCAGAGAACCTTGTACCTGACCATGCAGAAGGTGATGAACCGGAGCCACTAGAAATTATTCCTTGGCGTTATGATGCTATTGATAAACTTTTAACTGAAGCAGAATGCTCTGAGGCGCGCACCTTTGCTGCGCTTTATATCTGCCAGCAACATTTACAGCAACGCAATGGCTGAACAACTCGACCTAAGAGCACTATGCCAGTCCTGCCTGAAAATTGCAGAAGTAGCCGGTGATAAAATTCTTGAGATATACCAGGGTGAATTCGATGTGCAATCGAAAAAAGATAACACCCCTTTAACGGCCGCTGACCTGGCAGCACATAATTATATTACCGATGCATTGTCTGCGCTGACACCAGAGTTGCCGATACTTTCAGAAGAAGCGGCTGACATCCCTTATTCAACACGGAAAAAATGGCAAACCTACTGGCTGGTCGACCCGCTTGATGGCACTCGTGAATTCATTAAACGTAACGGTGAGTTCAGCGTCAACATCGCTCTCATACATCAACACAAAAGTGTTCTCGGTGTCATTAATATACCGGTGCAAAAGATCAGTTATTTTGCAAGTAACGGTAGCGGCGCTTTCAAATTGAAGGGCTCACATGACCTCATACCTATTCAATGCCGTCAGGCAAACCCAGACGAGTTATTAATTGCAGGCAGCCGTTCGCATCGCTCAGACCGACTAAAAGAATTTTTATCCCAACTTGGCAACCCACACGTTATTCCAATGGGCAGCTCAATTAAATCCTGCATGGTAGCCGAAGGTTCAGTCGATTTATATCCCAGGCTCGGCTTAACATCGGAGTGGGACACAGCCGCAGCACATTGTATTGTTGAAGAAGCAGGCGGACAGATTACGCAAACTGATATGCAACCGCTGCTGTATAACACCAAGGAAAGTTTGCTAAACCCGGAATTTTTTGTGTTTGGTAAAACGGATATTAACTGGTCAGAGTACCTCTGACCCTGTTAGCTATCTATAACACTTCGAATACGATAAGCCAGATCCTGACGCGTATAAGGTTTCGACATTATTAATTCTTTGTATACAGCTTTATATACAGTGCCTGTACTTTTCCCGGTATAACCTGATGACAATAAGACTTTTATTCCAGGGTGCTCTTCTCTTACTTTATCAGCCAGCTCATAACCGTTCATACCTCCGGGCATAACGATATCTGTAAAAACAACATCAATCTTTTCTTTTTCAATCAGGTCTATCGCTTCGGTCGCGTTTAATGCCTTAAAGGTTTTGTAACCAAGCGAACCCAGGTATTCACTTGCAAGGTTTAACAGATCTATTTCATCATCAACAACCAGCACCGTTTCACTGCCCTGCGGCATCTTCATAACCCTCTCTTCATCGATGACGCGATTAGATTCTTTTTCTTTTACATTCGCGCGCGGTAAATATATTTTAATCGAACTACCAGCACCCGGCGATGAATCAATATTGATACTGCCGTCATAGCGTTGCACGAAGCCATAGACCATGGACATACCCAACCCCGTTCCTTTACCGACTGGTTTAGTGGTATAAAATGGCTCAAAAATATGCTCTATCACTTCCTTACTCATACCGAATCCATTGTCCTTAATTTCCAGCATGCTATATTCACCAGAGCTTACACCGGGACTATTGCTTACAAAGTCATTATCAAGATAAATTTTAGATGTTCGAATAATTATTTCACCGCCATCGGGCATCGCATCTCTGGCATTAATCACCATATTTACGATCGCATCTTCCAGTTCACTTTGATCGACTGACACCTGCCACAAATCAGGCTCTAACTGATAATTCACTTTAACTTCTGGCGTTACGCTTTTTTCGATAATGTCTTCAATCTCATTAACACAGAAATTAACATCAACATCGCTTTTACCCGCAGGTTTTGCACGTGAGAACAAGAGTAATTGTTTGGTTAATTCAACACAGCGTTGTGCTGCTTTCGATGCACTTTCAACCCAGCCTAACTGCTTTTCATTGTCTTTAACATAAGCTTTCAGGAATTCCAGGTAACCGGTAACAATACCTAACTGGTTATTAAAATCATGAGCAATGCCTCCAGAAAGTTGACCGACCGCCTCCATCTTCTGACTTCGTCGAAGCATTTCCTCGGTCTCACGCTTCACTGTGATATCCTCGGAAATACCGAGTAAAAAATTTGCCTCACCCTGGCTATTAAAAATTGGTATTTTTCGCGTATGCAATAAACGCACACCGTTGTTACGAGTATGAATGGGCTCTTCAGGGATATCATGCAACCGGCCTTCGGATATAACTTTCTTATCCATATCGACATAAAATGCAGCTTCATCCTCAGTGAAAAAATCAAAATCATTTTTTCCTAACATCTCTTCTCGATCGAGGCCGGTTAATTCTTCCGCGGCCTTGTTCCATTCTACATAACGATAGTCTTCAGTACGTTTTACAAAAAGCATTGCCGGCAGGTTTTCGACAATCGAGTTTTTTAATTCATTAACATCACCCAGTTCCTGCTCAACCTGTTTACGATCTGTAATATCACGAATTATTTCTACTGAACCATCGAGTTCTGTTAAACCGACAACAGGTGATATCGTATAATCAAACCATTTATTGTTTTCTTTGTTCTCAATTTCAAGATTAGTGATCTCATCACCATGCCGACTATGCTGACAGATCTCACAGTCTTCGGCATCAACACCTTGCGGATGAAAGTAATCATGACTTGAGCCACCAATCAACTCTCGTCTGGAGTTACCTGTATATTTACAGGCCGCATTGTTCACCTGGTAAATCATACCATTCTTGTCTACCATTATTGTTGCATCTGGCACGGCATCATAAGTATTTGCACCGCGTGACATAACAGTAAACGGCTCCTGCAGCGTAGTGCGAACCATGGCCATAAAAATTAACCAGTATGAAAACAGTTTAAAAATATGACCGACCAGATTAGACAGACCATGTAAATCAATATAAAAGGTAAAGGCTAGCTCTGCACAAGCTGTTAACATAACTGACAACAGCATAATATGAATTATACGTTCATCAATCAGCTCTCTCTTCTTCCACAGATGCCAGGCCGCTGCAATCAGGATCGTAATAATCAGGTACTCAGAATAAATTTTAGTTGTCGTTAAGCCCTGACCTTCAACAAACATTACAGGAAAATTCCCGCTACTCACTGCTAAAAAGATCAGTACAGTTATTCCGGAACACACAAGAAACACTAAGCGATAATTCAGACGTGCCGCCAGGTACCATGGGGCACTGAGCAATAACAAGGCTTCAAAATAACGTGTAGCAATCCAGAACTGCACAGTCACATCACCACTGATGTCGGGAAAAACACTCATGCCTTTGAAGGAGATTGCATGAGCCATATCCAGCACGCCAATCCAGAAATAGCCGATACCTAAATACATCAGGTAGTTATTACGGGTAAATGGATACATTTGCCAGGCCACGACACACATTAGCACCGCGACAATAATGGCAAACAATTCAGCCAGTGTATGGAATAACAAGAAGTTAAACTGACTAGTAACAACCAGTAAGACAGACAGGCCTATAGGTATTAACCAGGAAACCCCTGATAGAACAAAACGCTCTTCCTGTTGATGTGAGTTAATACTAGACAAAACTCTCCCCTTAATTTTAAACCCTGACGCCTTTACCAATATAAGCCACAAATTCATTCGCACTCATTGGCTCGCCAAAATAATAGCCCTGAACCTGTTCACAGTTCATTCTGCTCAATACTTTTAATTGTTCTTCATTTTCAACACCCTCGGCAATCACAGTCAGGTGCAAGCGATGAGCAAGATCAATGATTGTTTCGACAATCGCAGAATCTTCCGGGTTTATTGTTATTTCTTTAACAAAACTTTGATCAACTTTTAATACATGTACCGGAAAATCACGCAAGTAGGTAAGCGATGAATAACCGGTACCAAAATCATCCAGCGACCAGCGAATGCCTTTGCGTGACAAGTCGGCCATCATTTCAACGGAGTATTCAATATTTTCCATTAATGCGCTTTCAGTAACTTCAAGCTCAAGTAATCTCCCTGGCAAACCTGTTTCGTCAAGTATGTTTGAAACAATTTCGACCAGGTCTTTTTGCCTGAATTGTCGGGTTGATAAATTAACAGCGACCCTGACTCTACTGTGCCCCTGATCCGTCCATTTTTTACACTGCTCGCAAGCCTGTCTCAATATCCAGTTACCAAGTTCAAAAATCAGCCCTGTTTCTTCCGCCAGAGCCACTATTTTATCCGGCCCCATGATAACCTCACCGTCTTTTTTCCACCTCAACAACGCTTCGGCACCCACGACATGTCGTGAAATCACATCTATTTGAGGCTGGTAATATAACTGTAAAGCACCATCTTTCAATGCTGCGCGGAATTCGATTTCTTTTTCAAGTCGCTCAACAGCCTGCTCATTAAATTCTTTTGAATAAAACTGGTAATTACGTCGCCCTTGAGACTTTGCATAATACATTGCCGAATCGGCGTTACGTAGCAAGTCTTCAACATTATCAGCATCTACCGGGAAAACGGTGACGCCGACACTGCAGGTCGCGTTAATTTCACGGCCACCAATTTCAATCGGCTGTTTGATGACTTCAATAATCTTTTCACTTAAACGCGTCAGGTAATTAATATTTTTATCATAATCTGATGCCAGGTCAGTGACCATTATCGTGAATTCATCGCCTCCCAGACGGGCAATTGAATCAGCATTACGCAACGTGTCTTTTAATCTGTCGCCTACCACTATAAGTAGCTCGTCCCCAGCCGCATGTCCCAGCGAATCATTAATTGACTTAAACAGATCAAGGTCAAGAAACAGAAGACCGAAGTTTTTATCATTTCGCTCGCTGCGAATTATTTCCTGCTTCAGCCGATCTTTAAATAACGTTCTATTCGGCAGCCCGGTCAGTGAATCATAATGAGCCATCTGGTAAAGCTGCTCTTCCCATTTTTTCTGTTCAGTAATATCATTCGACATACTGAAATAGTTACTGATTTTTCCTTCTTTATTTCGTATCGCCTTAATATTAATCATCTCCGGGTAACTGGTACCATTTTTTCGGCTACTCCAGAGTTCGCCTCGCCAGAGCCCATCTGTTTCCAGGCTTTTCTGTACTCCCTGATAAATCTTTGATCGACTTTCTTTTTGCAATAATAAAGGCACTTTCCCCAGCAGCTCTTCTTCGTTGTATCCGGTTAGCTCTGAGTAAGCTGAATTAACATGAATAATACGGCTTTCGGCATCAGTCACCATTACACCTTCTGCAGTATTCTCCAGTACCTTGCTCGCCATTTCCATTTCAGATTCAGCACGACGAAGGTTGGTGATATTTATTTTTACGCCAACCACACCCTCAACTCTTCCTTTATCATTGATAAAAGGAATAAGGTGCGTTGAATAAAATATTTTTCCGCGAAGATTTGTTTCAATAATTTCTTCAAAGGTAACGGGCTCTTTAGTACTTATGGCCTGTTCTTCTTTTTCACGAGTGTCAGTAATGTTTTCTGCCTCATCCAGTTCAGCATCTGTTTTACCCAACACATCTTCTCTGCTAATACCATGTCGGTCACAGTATTTTTGATTGACCGTAATATATTTTAGGTCGGTATCTTTGAGGTAAGCCTCCATAGGCAATTCATTCAGCACGATTTCAGCATCATGCCGACGACCAACAGTATGAATGGTGTCGATAGATTTCTCAAAACCACCAATTTTTTGATTTATCGCATTAACGACAGCCGTAAAAATATGACGATTTTCATTTGAAATCCTGCCAGACAACTCGGTGCCAATTTTTACATTCTCTATATCGGCAACCAGGCGTTTAATATCTTTATTTAGAATATTTCTTTTATTACGCCAGAACAGATATGCCACAACCAGACTGACCGTCATTAATACCAGCAAACTTAACCACGATACTTGCAGCATCGACTTAATATCTTCATGCTCTCTTGAAATACTTAATATACTGACTGGCTTACCGGTGATACCAGTTATTAGCAGGCTGGTTTTTGACTCGAACTTGTTACGCTGGTGAATAATCGGCTTCTTTTCAAATGCTTTTAATTCTCGATCCTGGGCAGGCTGCAACGCCAGGTTGACAGGTTGAATATTCACATTGGATGACGTTACTGCTTTTAACTTACCGGTATCCAGTGTTTTACCCAGCACCAGGTAACCGGAGAAATCATCAGCTTTGCCTGTATAGACAGGGACGATAGCAACTAAAGTTACATCTTCAGCCTCAATAATGCCGATTGATTTTTTTTCTTCCCGAATAAGTTCTAATAGATTTTTTTTGGCCAGCTGGTATTTAATTTTTTCATCCAGCTTGGTAAATGCCTTTCGCGATGGCTCATATGAGCGCGAAAATTTTATTTTTTTTGAGCGATTAAATAACGCGACGAATCCAATATCATCACTTTCAAACCGATTCCTTTTTAGTAAATTTCTACGGTTCTTGTTGCTATTGCGCAGCAATAAATTCTGCACAGCCTTACTATCAGCCAATTTCTCAGTTATTGATAGAAAATAAGCTTTTTCAGTATCCAGGTAATGCTGGATCGCTGCCATCTTTTTACCAATATTATAGTGTTCTGATCTTTCAATAATATTGTCGACGACAAAATAGAGGGAAAACAGGAGAATACTGGCGATGATACTGCTTGTGACCAGCCATTTAATCAGGAGTAAGAATTTCAAGGTTATTTTTCTCGGTTTTCCAGCCAAAGGAAATAAAGCTCAACTCTTTAGTTATAGCTTTTAATTACAACAAAATCACGCCTAAACCGCTGATTATCCTTAAAATACTCATTCTCTGTCCCTGCGCGCAATAAACCAGGCCCGGATAGTAATCGGCAGCCATAGCCCATATCGTTTTAATCGGTTTACTGCTATCTCCAAGATACGATAAATTAGCCAAAATGAACAGAATTTCAACCCGGTTGTAGCCTCTATTTACAGTTTCACAACCTATCTTGCAGATATTTATTCAGACCAGCAACAACTAACCAAGTGCTGCTTTAACTCTTTGATTTTCTCTTCGCATCCCTTAAGGCTTTAAGAGTGCACTTCAATCGATACAAACAGGCAAGCTTCACCGTTTTCAGTGCTTTTTTACTAAGCTGCACACAGGACTGCTATTTCCTCGATAATTGTCAATCAATTGCCCCTTGCTGGGTATACCACGCAGAAGACTCGCCAAAACGCCTGGGCGTCGGTTTCGCCGAACATTGATCGTCTAGCTGTTCCTTCATGAAACAAATCGCCACAGCCAACGCCAGGCAAAAACTGGCGACTAAACCGAATAATCTTCAGCGATCATCTCTGACTCATACCAGCCTGGTTAATACCCCATCTTTGGAAACAGCGATCAGCCCACAGGGCATTTTGTATGTACTGGTAGGCTTCGATAAAGCCGATAATTGAGCCTGCTCACTAACGTTACACCATGGTTCCACTATACTTAAAAATTAACTGTTATATATATACGAGACTCTATGCCCGTGAAGTATGATCATCAGGACGCGCTCAATGCGCTAAATTCACACCTACCGTTAAAAGAAAAACTTGTTAGTGCTCACCAGGCCATTAAGCAAAAGTTTGATTTCATCGAGCGTATTGCCTTTACCATTTATGACCCTGAGACCCGCGTACTCAAAACCTATTTGCATAGCAGCGGCATAGATACGCCATTGCAGAATTACCAGGCGCTGCTGGATGACGCCCCTTCTCTGAAAGAAATTCTTAAGCAGGGAAAACCCAGGGTTGTGAACAGACTGGTTACCTTTGATAATGGCGAGCACGAACATACACAACGCATTGGCCGTCAGGGATACGCAGCCAGCTACACCATGCCGATGTTCCACAATGGTGAATTTATAGGCTTTCTGTTTTTTAACTCATACCAGGATGATGTCTTTACCGAACACAACCTGAACGAAATTGATGTTTACGGCCACATGCTGACGTTAATGGTGATTAACGAACTCACCACTCTCAAAATACTGGGAGCAGCTGTTAAAACCACGGGCCATATCACCCACCTGCGCGATCCGGAAACCGGTAGTCATCTTGACCGCATGTCACGTTTCAGTCGTATCATTGCCAGCGCGATGGCAGACAGCCATCAGCTTGATGATGAGTATATTGAGCATGTATTTATGTTTGCACCGCTTCATGACATTGGAAAAATTGCGATACCCGATTCCATCTTGCTCAAACCTGCTTCGCTGGCAGAAGATGAAAAAAAAATAATGCAAACACACCCACGTCGTGGCCGGGAAATGATTGATGAGATTATTGATAACTTTGGACTCGATTCAATCAACCACGTCAACATATTACAAAACATCGCCGAGTTTCATCACGAAGCGGTTAATGGCAGCGGTTACCCTGAAGGCAAAACTGGTGACGAGATTCCTCTAGAGGCACGGATTGTTGCTGTCGCCGATGTCTTTGATGCACTTACCAGCAAACGTCCCTATAAAGAAGCATGGAGTAATGACCGGGCTTTTGACATGCTAAAACAGCTGGCTGGTAAAACACTGGACCGCGATTGCGTTGAAGCATTAATCAATCAGCGCGATGAAATCGAGCAAATTCAGAAAAACTATGCCGAAGATTATTACGGCTAAACAATTCGATTAATAAACAACCATTTAGAAGCAAACATCACTTACTCTAGTATCTCAATTTTCTTTTTCACATCACCACGCTCAGCGATACGGATTAATAGCAATAACACACCCTTAATAAAACCAGGGCTTAAAAATAGCTGGCCGATCAACGTCATTTTTTTATCCATTTCATCCAATGTTTTTGCTTTATCAAATGATGCCGACACTTCTTCTGCAAACGCCCAGGCACGGTCACGCGCAAACGACATACCTGCATCGGCCAGCCGTTCATCAAGGCTACCGGCAAAACGGTCCAGCATGCCAAAAGCCGGCCAGATCTGCGCCAGCTCATTTTCAACCTCATCTACCAGGCTCGAAAGCACATGATTTATTTTTTCAAAATCTGGCTTTAATGCAGCCATCTGATCAGCCTCAACGGTTTCCGCAGCAGCAATGCCGAGATCGAAATTGATATGTGCATTCATACCAATCATTAAATGTATTAACACCAGGGGGTACCAGCTTTCAGTAGTTTCAAAAGCCAGTTGCCAGACAGCTGATACTCTCTCACCGTTCGCATAGGCTTCAAATGCATCCAGGTAACGGTTGGCAAATATCACATCAAGATTTTCCATCCGTGCGCCATCATCAAACAAGCCGGTTTCAATCCCCTGTTTAACGTTCTTTGTTACCTTTCTATAAAGCGCTGCAAAATAACCGCTTCGTTTATTGTTTGTTTTCGACCAGTCGACAATTCTATCGAGTGAAACAATAACTTCATCAATCGTTTTTGCATGAAGGTTTGACGGTGCATCCTGCCACTTTTTTGTCATTTGTGTTCCAGTTATCGTCAGTTGATTTGTTGCGCTGGTACAGGTGACTGCACCACAGAGCCATGGTGAAAAATAATCTGCCAGCCCGGTTCAAACTTTTTATAAATATTGGTGGCAATAATCATGACCGTCTGTTGATCGACCATCAGTATTTTTTCCTCAACAATATGCACTGCCATGTCTTCACTTTCAGTTTTCGAAAGTAGTCGATAATCCAACTTCATTTCCGCGCCAGGGCTTAGAATATGCCGCCAGCTTCTGGCCACCGCATCGTAAGACTCAATTAAACCAGAGCCCGGGTGGATACAGCTGGACTGTTGCTTCGACCAGATAGCCATCATTACATCTATATCACTATGCATAAAGGCTTCATAATAAACACTTTCAACCTGATCGGCTGTTTCAAAACCTACCTGATCTTTTCTCATGGGCTAATCCTGATTTTCGGAATTTCACTTTACGATATTCTAGTCGTGCTTCAAACGTATCAATTACGCCGTAATATACTGTTTTGATGCGCGAAGCTGGTACAGATTTATATTTTTTTGCACCGGATTGGTGCATCCATTGTTTTATAATGAAGCGGGATCAACTTTGTTTTTTATTATTTTTCTTTTAATTTTCAATAATATAGAAGTTATTAAGTAACACTAAGGCTACTGGCACATTACTTGTAATCTAAATAATAAACAACCAGATGCAGGAGAGCATAATGAATGAATCTATTAATCTCAGCACGTTTATTGAAGATGACCAGCAAAGTCAAAATGATTATGACGCCTATAACCTCACTGACCTGTTATACCTGCAGGCCATGAAAGCTAAGGAAGAATACCCAGCCCAGGTGACGCTGCATATTAGCGACTTTGAAACAGAATGCCTCAGCTGTTAAGCACCATCTTCTAACTCCCTGTTTTCTCTCTTTGCAGACCGGGTTGCGAATCATCCGGTCTGCACTCCTTTTTTATCCGCTTTCAGTCAAATAAAATTAAAATACCTGCTTTGATTTAGCTTAATACTCAAGCATTAGCTTTGAGCTATACTGGCTAACGCTTCCCTTCAGGATAGTTGTTTCGCATTATAAATA
>Ga0316207_10005405_pt1 | contig 10602 bp, 8 predicted proteins | sample 6weekpyrite_MG_FD_204943 | JGI IMG/M metagenome (GOLD analysis project Ga0316207, IMG submission 204943) | Microbial mat bacterial communities from mineral coupon in-situ incubated in ocean water Damariscotta River, Maine, United States -... | ecosystem: Environmental > Aquatic > Marine >...
GATCGCCAAGCAATACCATCCAGCCGTAAACCGTCACCAATTCACCTACCCAGAGAGGAATGAGTAACAACAACATCAAAAATGCGGCGTTCTTTTTCGAGGCAACCTTGGTCAAGTAAAATGCAATTGGAAAGGCAACAATAAAAGCCAACAAGGTAACACCAATAGAATAAGCGGCCGTTTTCACAAAGGTTAACCAATAGATTTTTTGCGTAAAAAACTCGATGTAGTTAGCGAATGAAAAAACCATGTCGCCGTTATCATCTTCAACCAGAAAAGAGCTGATGAGCAATTCGGCATGGGGAATGACAATCATGAGAAAGAGCCAGAGCAAAACCGGGATGATCAATAAATAAAAAGTGAAATTAAAATTGTTATTATTATTTAGCATTATACGCTTTCTAAAAACACTTTACATCATTACGATGAATGCCCACGTTCAAGGTGTGACCCTCTACAATCCCGTCAAACTGGGCATTCTGCGGCAGCGATATCAGTAGTTCTTCACTGCTGCCGCTTACCATGGTGGAAAGTTTGGTATTGGATCCATCAAAAAGAATCGTTTTAATCGTCACGTCAAACTGTTCGATGTCACTAAACGTATTGTCAGGATTAAGAATCAGCGCTTCGGGGCGAATATAAAATACCTCAGGTGTTTCCTGTGATGTCAACGCAAGATCAGGGCGCTTCAGCTTCCAGCCCCTTTTGGTGAGCATTGAATCGCCTTCTGCAGAGCTGAGTTCAAAGCGATTTGTATCACCGACGAAGCCTGCGACAAATGAGGTTTTGGGATTTTTGTAAAGATTGCGCGGCGTATCGATCTGCTCAAACTGGCCATTATGCATGACGGCGACCTTGTCACTCATTACTAATGCTTCTGATTGATCATGGGTAATATAAACAAAGGTGGTGCCTATTTCCTTTTGCAGAAGTTTTAGTTCCACTTTCATATGTTCCCTGAGTTTTCTATCTAACGCACCCAGAGGTTCATCAAGCAAGAGGATGGAAGGATTCATGACTAATGAACGTGCGATAGCCACCCTCTGCCGTTGGCCACCTGACAGATCAGTGACTTTTTTGTTTTCATAGCCATGCAGGCCAACACGCTCTAACATGTCGTTAATTTTAGAGGTGATGACGGTTTTTTTTAGCTTTTGACGCTTTAAGCCAAAAGCGACATTTTCTCTGACATTCATCATGGGAAACAGCGCAAGATTTTGAAAGACGATATTGACCGGACGTTTTTCAGGGGGAATGCCCTTCATGGATTGGCCACGTATTATCACGTCACCCTCTGATTCTTGTTGAAAGCCGGCAATAATGCGTAACAGGGTGGTTTTACCGCAGCCGGATGAGCCAAGAATCGAAAAGAAGCCACCTTCTTCCACACTAAAATCAACATTCTTTACAGCGGTGAAATCATCAAAATGTTTTGAAAGGTTTTTAATTTCTAGAATGTTTTTCATTTAAAGTCCATATTAAAGGCCTCTGAATAACGTCATGAGCGAAGGCGAGACAAGGCAAACGTTAACGAAAAAGCGCCGTTTACAAGCAGGTAAATGAGCATTTTGAGTTAAATTTTAACGCCGTATCGTCGAGCGCAATCGTTATTCAATGGCCTTTTAGTTAGCCGCCTTAATCCTGTCTAAGGCCTTTGATTCAATCCTATCAAAACCTGCCGGAACCGGAGGATGCCATTTGATATTGTCGATATCCGCTTTTGAGAATGACCGTTCGAAATCAGCCTTAATGGCGGCCGCTAAGTATTTGGCAGCACCTTTGGATGCCGTGCCATACTTTTCGCTATTAGTGATCATTGCTGCGACCTCAGGCCGTGAAATGAAGTTAATCCATTTATAAGCACCGCTAACATTTTTTGCCTTTGCAGGAATAGCGAAGGTATCGATCCAACCTAACGCACCGCTTTTAGGCGCAACAAAATCAATATCCGCATTTATTTTATGCAGTGCCCAACCCTTGGCATCCCAACCAGAAATTACGTTGGCGTCACCACTTTTTATGATCTCAACTTGCGTATCTCCACTGGTCCAGTAGTTCTTCACAAGTCCTTTAGACGCAATCAGTTTCTTTTCAACCCGGTCAATCAACGCTTTGTAGGCCTTCTTGTCGCCATATAAGGCAAAGGGATCTTCGCCCATCGCAAAAGCGGCACCAATTAAAATAGGTCTTTTTAATCTATATGAAATTTTCCCCGCATATTTGGGGTTCCACAAATCAGACCAATCGTGTGCGTCAGGTGCTTGTTTTTTATTAATGATCAGCCCCGTCGTGCCATAGACGTGTGGTACGCCATAGGATTTACCATTGACGGCTGTATTCTTCTTAACGGCAGCGACCATGGAGTCAATTAACAGCCTGGTATCAACTTTGCTGAAATCAATCGGTTGATAAATCTTATATTTCTTTTGCACGAAAGCGATCCGGTCCTGACTGGGCTGTGCCAGATCAAATCCTGCTCCCCGTGTCGCTCGTAGTTTAGCGATCATCTCCTCATTGTTACTGTAGGTTAGTTTAACCTTGATACCGGTTTCTTTTTCAAACGCAGTGACAATGGGTTTAAGCGCATAACCTTTCCAGGTTATTATTTTAAGCGTTTCTTTTGCCATCACCGCTGCGGAAAATGACAACATAGCAACGCCGACTATCAGTGTTTTTAGGGACATACTTTCTTCTCTTGCGTTAAATTTACAACAAATCCAGTGGCAATTTTATAATAACGTTGAATACTCAAACGGTTTATGAATAAGTTGGCTCAGCGCAAAGCTTCCTCTAACATTGGAAACATATTAGCAAGCCCGTTATCCGCCCACCTGACCAATAACAATACTAACAACAAAGTAGAGTGTCATAATAAAAAGGAATACCGCAATAATGCCCGAAACAATCGCTTGCCTGGGTTTTATTTTGCTGACATCTTCATCATAGCCTTTGCTGCGGCGTACCCCGAGCATTGCCCACAACACGCTTTTTGCAGTATAAAAAAATGATGCCTTCTGTTGATTTTGTTCTGCCACTACATTGCATCCATGATAGCTATTTACTAGCTCATACTACCTTAGGCAAACCAACAAGGCTATTCTCAACATGAGAATATGTGTGACTGGTATGCGGCAAGCTCAATGTATAAGCCATTTTCTTTTATGTCATTTGCGTTGCGCGCATACTTTGTATCGGTCAATTCATCGAGCAATTCTATTTCTGTGTTCTTGCATTCCAACTCAACAAATAACCGGCTTTGACAAATATCACTGGAAAAATTAATAACAATAATTTTTGCCATGCCTTTATAACGCCATTGCCAGGCCAATATTTTTTGAAAAGATTCATTTCCTTGCCATGCAGCCATTGGCGTTAATAGATGCCATTCGCCATATTGCAACACCGGGTTATTGACAATAGTTAATAATTTCTCATAGAACCTTGAAATCTCAACATCGATTTCTTCTACCTGCTCACGGCCCAATTGCACTGGCAACCTTACCGCCTTACCTTCAAACTGTCCGTCATAATAGAAATGCATGCCCGGTAATGATGAAATCAACACTGCCGCTGCCATCGATGCTTGTTTACCCAGGCTTGCGACCGCACGCGGTTCATCGTGATTTTCCAGAAACCGCACCGAACGCATTTGAAAATCCTGATTCGCATGCAAGTGCCCTTGTACGGCTTGCACATCCTCTTCTTCAAGCCTATCTGTCAGTCGTTTATCATATGTGTAATCAAAACCTTGCTGTTGCAGTGCCCACTCCTTATCCCAGTACGCTTCTGCCATAAAAATAAATTCCGGATAATCCGATTTTACGTCATGAATCGCATCGACCCAGAACTCAGTCTCAGGCATGTGCATTGCGATTTGTGATCGCCATGTTTGTGCAAAAATATCGTTCATCACCAACATCGCCATATCACAACGTACACCATCACATTGCGATGCAATTGAACGAAGCACATCTGTCATATATTTTCTGGCTTCATCCGCTGCGTAATTAACTTGTATGGTATCCCACCACGGCGCAAAGAATGGATCACGGCCATGTGCAAACTCTCTTTTAGTCCTGACATCTGTAAAAAACAACTCAGCATTGTAATCATCCGGCCGCTCGCCTGCTTTGCCGGACTGAACAAAAACCTCGGGTTGTTTTGTTAACAATCCGCTGGCGCGGCTAAAGTGATTCGGCACAAAATCAAGCATTAAACGCAAATTAAAACGCGCCAATTGTTTCCGCACATGTGCTAGTGCATCAGGCCCACCTAACTCTTCAGCGACAATATACTCATCAACCGCATAAGGTGAGCCAATCACATCCGCTTCTGTCCAATCAGGTAACGCCTGGTCATAGCCTTTGCGAAGATCAGCCGATAAATCATTCTCATGAAGCGCATCCGCATTAATCTGCCAGACACCCATTAACCAAATAATGTGCATGCCTTTTTCTTGCAACCCTCCCCAATAGCTGTCCGGTATATCGTTTAGCGTGGCGGTTGTCTTGGCTTTATCAAACTGACGTAACCAAACACGGGTATTAATCTCATAAAGAGCGGGGTTCTCGGGAAGTTTTTGCATTGTTTTCGCCTTCACTGGCATTGAGAATATTATTATTCTTCCATTATGCATAAAATTACATCATGTGACAGCATTTCACTTGACAGATAATAACCAAATCGCCATCGTTACATAAAATAATAACGCTAAAATACAGGGAAATATTCATGGCCAGCCATACACTCAAGGGAACATCGCTCACAGCGATTATTAGCGCCGATGGTGCGGAACTTCATTCACTCAAAATGGCTGATGGCAGTGAATTGATTTGGCAGGCTGATGCCACTTATTGGGGCAGGCATGCCCCTCACCTTTTCCCTATTGTCGGTCGCCTACCGGATGATACGCTGATACATAACGGTAAAACCTATCACATGACTCAGCACGGCTTTGCCCGTGACATGCCATTTGAGCTTGAACATTCCAGTGAATCTGACTGCACCTTTGTGCTACGTGACAATGAACAGACCTTGGAAAAATATCCGTTTCATTTTGAATTTCGGGTTAGTTTTGCCTTACAGGATGATCGCCTTAGCATTACCTATAATGTAAAAAATACCGGCACTGAAATTCTTCCCTGTTCTGTTGGCGCCCATCCTGCTTTTGTTTGGCCACTACCGGGTAACCCATCAAGAGACAATCATCACATCGAGTTTACCGAAACCGAAACATGCGACATCAATCGTCTTGATGCGGGTTTAGTTAAAAAAGATACTTTCCCATGGCCCTGGGCAAGCGAAAATAATGGCTTTACGCTCAACGACAGTTTATTTGAACCGGATGCCATGATTTTTACTGAACACTATAGTCGTGAAGTGTCTTATTCTGGAGAACAAGGGCCTGGCATCACGGTTAAATTTGATGACTTTCCACACCTCGGTATCTGGAGTGTACCGGGGGCTGGTTTTGTGTGTATTGAACCCTGGCAAGGCCATTCCAGTGCGGTTGATTTTACTGGCGAGTTCTCTGATAAACCTGAACTGATAAAAATTGAGCCCAATGCAGAACGTCGTTGGACCATGGATATTGTTGTTGAAAGTTAAGTCTTATCTTAACCATCAACACTTCAAGTACACCACCGATATAAAAACGACATCAGTCATTAGATGACAGCGAATCACGAGCAGGCCGGAGGTCGCTTGTTGAGCTGGCAGCTAATGACTGATGGCGTTATAAACATAACTCGCCATGCCTCAATTCTCTTTGTCTACCTTCTTTTTCTTGGTTTCCTCTGGACTATCATCATCCATAATAATCCGATGTGCAGGCCCTTCCAGATCATCAAACTGGCCTGAACGAACCGCCCAAAAAAAGATCACCACTATTACGGCAACCAATAACATCGCAAGCGGAACAAGTAGATAGAGTATTTCCATGTTAGTTTGAAGACTTCCTTAATAATCGTAATGCATTACCCACCACAAACAGTGAACTCGCTGACATACCGATGGCAGCCATCCACGGCGCAACATAACCGAATGCGGCCGCCGGTAAAGCAAGCATATTATAACTAATCGCCCAGACCAAATTCTGCCTGATTATCGAGAGCATGCGTTGCGCGGTGCTTCGCCCGATGCTGATTGCCGTCAGCTCGTTCGACAATAACAACATATCCGCACTGGCTGCTGCTAACTGTGTGCCACTGGCCATGGCGATAGAAACCTGCGCTGCGGCCAGTACCGGCGCATCATTAATGCCATCACCCACCATGGCAATAATGGCGCCTTCGGCTTGCAATTTTTTAACCACCTTTAATTTGTCTTCAGGTAAACATTCGGCCTGCCAATGTTCAATGCCCACCTGCTCTGCAACCTGTTCAACCGCATGGCTATGATCACCGCTTAAGAGAACCACTTCACGTCCTGATGATGTTAATTGTGAGATCAATGCCACGGCATCTTTACGCAGGCGATCACCAAGGGAAAACAACGCGTGGCATTCATGCTTATCTGCCAGCACCACCACGGTATGGCCACCTTTACGCAAGTGCTGCAATTGCTGCGAGGGAATGACTAGCCCTGTTTTTTCCAAGATATAATTTGGCGTCCCTATATAAAAATCTTCTCCGGCGATTTTACCGGTAATACCTGCACCCGGTGTATTCATGACCTCACTTGCCACAAGCTCTGAACCTTGCGTTGCTTTGCATATTGCACGTGCCACGGGATGTTCCGAACTTGCCTCAAGCGCCGCCGCCCATGCTATGCAGTCACCTTCTGATGCAGTCGACAACAACTCTGTTGTCATTAATTCAAGCTTGCCTTCTGTTAGGGTGCCCGTCTTGTCAAAAATAAAATGACTCGCCTTTGCCATGGTTTCCAGGGCATGTCCGCGCGTTGTTAACAATCCTTGTGATGTTAATCTGCTCGTCGCAGCGGTGACGGCAGTGGGTGTTGCCAATGACAAGGCGCAAGGACAGGTGACCACTAACACAGCAATCGTAATCGGTAACCACGTGGTGACGCCCTCGTCCCACCAATAAGCGGCAACGCTTAAGGCCAATATTAATACTGCCAACACAAACCATGCCGCCGTTTTATCGGCTAACTGCGTAATACGCGGTTTTTCTGTTTGCGCTCTTTCCAGTAAACGCAAAACACCTGATAGAACCGTATCCTGGCCAATCCTTTCCAGCCTGACCAGCAACGGACTTTCAACATTAATCGAACCACCCACAACCTTTCCATCGACGGTTACCGGTACTGGCATACTTTCACCGGTTAATAGGGATTCATCAACACTTGAACGGCCTTCAATAATACAACCATCGGCTGGAAACGTGTCACCCGGTTTTACGCGCACGGTATCGCCAACGTTTAACTCCGCCACGGTAATAAGTGATTCATTACCCCTGTTATCAACACGCGTCGCAACAGCAGGCACACCATGCACCAGGGCATCGGCACTTTCTGCCGATTTTTTTCGCGCCACCAGTTCAAAATAACGGCCCGTTAAGAGGAAGAAAACAAACATCACTACCGAGTCATAATACACTTCACCATGACCATTAAAGGTGCTCCAGATACTACCGGCAAAGGCTACACTGATACCGATAGATACCGGTACATCCATCCCTGCCTGCCCCTGTTTGATGTCGCGAATCGCGGTGCGAAAAAACGGTTTCGCTGAATACAACATGACCGGTAACGTTAAACCCAGGCTTATCCAGTAAAAGAATCGCTCGTACTCTGGCTCCATGCCAAAGAAATCCCCCAAATAAAGCGCCACCGCAATCATCATGACTTGCATGCCAAGCACACCCGCCAAACCCAAACGACCTAATTGTTGTTTACGCTCTTCTTCCAGTAACTGCTGTTGGCGACTCGGATCGTAAGGGTGGGCAAGATAGCCAATCCGGCTAATCGCCTCGAGAATATTGCTTAGCCTGATTTGCTCGTTATCCCATTCAATACGGGCACGGTGCGTAGAATAATTAACCGCCACACTTTTAACACCCGCCAGTGCGGCAATATGCCGTTCGTTTAACCAGATACAGGCGGCGCAGGTAATACCTTCAAGAATTAAATCGGCTTCACGCAAATCACCTTGCTCACTGTCATGGTGTCGAACAAAACTGTCTTGCACGGCGTCCAGATCATAAGCGAGGCTCTGTTGCAGGAAATCCGGAACCAGTTCCCGTCCTTGTTCTGCTGGCTCGGTGCGATATTGGTAATACTCCTCCATCCCCGCCTCAACAATCGCGGCGGCCACCGCCTGGCAACCAGGACAACACATTGCCCGTTCTTGCCCCTGAATCGATACCTTATATATGGTGTCGCGTGGAACAGGCAGGCCACAGTGGAAACAACCCGAGTCACTCAGTGGCATCACTCGGCCTATTTCCTTTGCTGTAATACGGTTTAAACACTTAGCCACTATCCCGTTAAATTTAGTTTTTAGGTTACTTATCATGCCGCATGAGGCTATATGCCGCCACTTGCTTGATCCAGATCAACGCCGTTTTGGGCAAACATCCGTACCTTCTCGCTATCAGATTTGTATGAACATGATACAGTATATTATAATGTTCTAATATTAAGGCTGATCTACTGCAGTAACTGTATGGTTTCTGGTTCTGCGCTTAAATTTCTGTAATGTTAGGCCATCATTTTCCTAGCAATACTGGATGGCTTCAACGACGACTTACTGAGGACTACACATGTTTCTGTCACACGTATGGGGGCTTTTTGCCCATCCTGCCCAGGAATGGGAAGAAATTCGCAAAGAACGCTGCTCAATCGGTAAATGCTACTGCACACACGTTTTATTTCTAGCAGCTATTCCGGCTATCGCGGGCTTTATTGGCACAACGCAAATTGGTTGGCAAATCGGTACCAGTGAAGTCGTTAAACTAACGACCGATAGCGCGCTGGTTATTGCCATCTTAACCTATGCCACCACCCTGATTGCGGTCTTCTCGATTGGTTGGATGGTGCATTGGATGGGCAAAACCTACGGCACTGAGCAGCCTTTACCACAAGGCATTGCCCTGGCGGCCTATTCTGCGACACCATTATTTCTGATTGGCCTGATGTTGCTGTTTCCTATCCTTTGGCTAAACATGATCCTGGGAATGCCAGCACTCGCTTATAGCATATACCTTCTTTACACCGGTCTACCAACAATGATGAAAGTAAATAAAGAGCAAGGCTTCTTATTTGCAAGCGCCATTATGTCGGTAGGTTTGGTCGTACTCGTCGCCGTATTAACAACCATCGTATTGTTATGGGGCTTTGGTATCGGACCCGTTTTCACTAGTAGTTTTGGTGTGATTTCACCGTTTAACCTAGTTTAATTCTTTAACTTTAATTCATCTCAACAGGTAGGCATATGACTACTACGCAAGAAACATACAACTATAAGGTTGTACGACAGTTCGCCATCATGACTGTCATTTGGGGCATCGTCGGCATGTTCGTCGGTGTTTATATCGCAGCTCAAATGGCATGGCCATTTTTAAACTTTGATCTGCCCTATATTACGTTTGGACGCTTACGTGCCTTGCATACTAACGCCGTGATCTTCGCTTTTGGTGGTTCGGCTTTATTTGCAACCTCTTACTATGTTGTGCAGCGTACCTGTCACACGCGTATATTTAGTGACAAGCTTGCCGCATTCACCTTCTGGGGTTGGCAAGCTGTTATTGTTGCCGCAGCGATTACCCTTCCATTAGGTATTACTGCCTCTAAAGAGTATGCAGAGCTAGAGTGGCCAATTGATATCTTGATTGCCATTGTCTGGGTTAGCTATGCCGTGGTCTTCATCGGCACCGTCGTGAAACGTAAAGTACGTCATATTTATGTTGCTAATTGGTTCTTTGCTGGTTTCATTTTGACTGTTGCAATACTACATCTCGTTAATAGTGCCGCAATACCTGTTTCCATGCTGAAGTCCTACTCTGCCTATGCAGGTGTTCAGGATGCAATGATTCAATGGTGGTATGGCCATAATGCGGTTGGTTTCTTCCTAACGGCGGGTTTCCTCGGCATCATGTATTACTTTGTGCCCAAACAAGCAGGCCGCCCTGTTTACTCTTACCGTTTATCGGTCGTGCATTTTTGGGCGTTGATCTTTACTTACATCTGGGCTGGTCCACATCACCTGCATTTCACCGCTCTGCCTGACTGGACTCAGTCATTAGGCATGGTATTTTCGCTAATCCTACTCGCGCCAAGTTGGGGTGGTATGATTAACGGTATCATGACCTTATCGGGTGCGTGGGAAAAATTACGTACCGATCCAATTTTACGTTTCTTAATCGTCTCCATTTCTTTCTACGGTATGTCTACCTTTGAAGGACCAATGATGGCTATCAAGACCGTTAACGCGCTGTCACATTACACTGACTGGACAATTGGTCACGTACACTCTGGTGCGCTCGGTTGGGTAGCGATGATCTCCATTGGTGCTATGTATTACCTGATTCCACGTATGTATGGTCGTAAAATCCATAGCCTGAAATTAGTTGAATGGCACTTCTGGTTAGCGACACTGGGTATATCCTTATACATCGTTGCCATGTGGGTATCTGGCGTAAC
>Ga0316207_10005406_pt1 | contig 10598 bp, 8 predicted proteins | sample 6weekpyrite_MG_FD_204943 | JGI IMG/M metagenome (GOLD analysis project Ga0316207, IMG submission 204943) | Microbial mat bacterial communities from mineral coupon in-situ incubated in ocean water Damariscotta River, Maine, United States -... | ecosystem: Environmental > Aquatic > Marine >...
GGACAGATCAGGCTTTGATCAGCCCCATCGATTCGAGCTTCAGCAGCACTTGCTGGGCGCAATTGTCCACATCCGCGCCCTCGGTTTCGACCACCAGTTCGGCATTGGTGGGCGCTTCATAAGGGTCAGAGATGCCGGTGAATTCCTTGATCTTGCCCTCGCGCGCCAGTTTATACAGCCCCTTGCGGTCGCGGCGCTCGCATTCCTCCAGTGACGTCGCGACATGGACCTCGATAAAGGCCCCGAAGGCCTCGGCCATTTCACGCACCGCGCGGCGGGTGGCGGTGTAGGGTGCGATGGGCGCGCAGATGGCGATGCCGCCGTTCTTGGTGATCTCGGAGGCGACATAGCCGATGCGGCGGATGTTGATGTCGCGGTGTTCCTTGGAAAACCCAAGTTCCGAGCTGAGGTGTTTCCGCACCACGTCGCCATCGAGCAGCGTCACCGGGCGCCCGCCCTGTTCCATCAGCTTGACCATCATCGCGTTGGCGATGGTGGATTTGCCCGAGCCGGAGAGGCCGGTGAAAAACACGGTGAAACCCTGTTTCGAGCGCGGCGGGCGGGTGCGGCGCAATTCATTGACAACGGCGGGGAAGGAAAACCATTCCGGGATCTCCAGACCCTCAGCCAGACGGCGGCGCAGCTCGGTGCCCGAGATATTGAGGATGGTCACCTCGTCGCGGTCGGTGATCTCGTCATTGGGCTCGTACTGGGCGCGGTCCTGGACATAGACCATGTGTTTGAAGTCGACCATTTCGATGCCCATTTCGGCCTGATGCGTGCGGAACAGATCCTGCGCGTCATATGGCCCATAGAAATCCTCGCCCTGGCTGTTCTTGCCGGGGCCTGCGTGGTCGCGGCCAACGATCAGATGGGTGCAGCCGTGGTTCTTGCGAATCAACCCGTGCCAGACCGCCTCGCGCGGGCCGCCCATGCGCATGGCCAGGTTCAGGAGGCTCATTGAGGTGGTCGAAGAGGGGTATTGATCCAGCACCGCCTCATAGCAGCGCACGCGGGTAAAATGGTCGATATCGCCGGGTTTGGTCATGCCGACGACAGGGTGGATCAACAGGTTGGCCTGCGCTTCCCTGGCGGCGCGGAAGGTCAGCTCCTGATGCGCGCGATGCAGCGGGTTGCGGGTCTGAAAGGCGACGATGCGCCGCCAGCCCAGTTTGCGGAAATAGGCCCTGAGTTCGTTGGGCGTGTCGCGCCGGGCGCGGAAATCGTAATGCATCGGCGGCGTGATGCCGGTAATCGCCCCGCCCAGGTAAACCGGCCCGGCAATGTGGTGCAGGTAGTTCACCGACGGGTGCGCGATGTCGTCGGCCCCGAACACCATCTCGGCCTCGCGGGCCTTGTTGGGCCGGTATTTGTCGTCCAGCGACAGGATCGCCAGGATGACGCCCTCCTGATCTCGCAGGGCGATGTCCTGGCCGGGCTCGACGGTGGCGGCGAATTCCTCGGACACATCCAGCGTGATCGGCATCGGCCAGAGCGCGCCATCGGCCAGGCGCATGTTTTCGACAACGCCCTCGTAATCATCTTGCGACATGAAGCCCTTGAGCGGGTTGAAGCCGCCATTCATCAAGAGTTCCAGATCGCAGACCTGACGGGGGGTCAGATCCCAGGACACCAGATCGGCGGCCTCGCGCTTGAGCTTTTGCGCGCTATCGGGCGAGACATAGAGCTCGGGGATGGGGGCAAGCTGGTTTTGCATGATCTGGGTCCTGTTCTTGATGGAAAGAAGGCCGCTTGCCGCGCCGGTCAATTCGGCATGGAGGCGGTCGTATTCGGCGAGTTTGCCAGCAAGGAAACGGTCAGTAAGACGCGCCTTTTCGGCGGCCCCGCGCGAGGTCAGCGCATAGGCGAAGCGTTGGCGTCTGTCGGGTCCGGCGCGATCGCTGATCTTGATCAGACCCGCCGCGGCCGTGACCCGCATGAGCGCATTGAGCCGGCCAAGCGAGATACCGAGCGCCTGGGCCGTCGCGCGCTGCGATGCGTCGGGTTCCAGGTCAAGCTGACGCAGGAGGCGAAAGCGCAGGTCGTCATCCGGTGCGGAAGGGGTGGATTGGCGGGCGGGCATCGCGGGGCTCAAAGTGCGTTCATTTCTGAACACATGTCACAGGGGGCAGCTTTGGAAAAGTGATTTTTGCCAGGACGCGGCGATTTGTGCCGCCGTGGCGCATCTGCAACGCAAAACGCCCCGCCGGTGCAAGGCGGGGCGGTGAATTTCGAGGAGCTTCGGCCTCAGCCGTCCTGTTCGGCCAGGAATTTTTCGGCATCGAGCGCAGCCATGCAGCCCATGCCGGCGCTGGTCACCGCCTGCCGGTAGATATGATCTGTCAGATCGCCGGCCGCGAAGATGCCGGGAATGGAGGTGCGGGTCGAGCCCGGCTCGACCCGGACATAGCCCCCGCTATGGGTCTTCAGGACATCGCTGACCAGTTCGGATGCCGGGGCATGGCCGATGGCGACAAAGACACCCTTGCAGGGGATCTCGGTGATCTCGCCGGTGTCGACATGGCGCACGCGCACGGCCTCGACCCCTTTGGGATTTTCGGTACCGACAACCTCGTCGAGCACGTGATGCCACATCGGTTCAATCTTGGGATGCTTCAGCAACCGGTTCTGCAGGATCTTCTCGGCGCGCAATTCGTCGCGGCGATGGATGAGCGTGACCTTGGAGGCGAATTTGGTCAGAAACAGCGCCTCCTCAACCGCCGTATTGCCGCCACCGATCACCACGATCTCCTGACCGCGATAAAAGAACCCGTCGCAGGTGGCGCAGGCCGAGACGCCGAAGCCCTTGAACGCCTCTTCCGAAGGCAGCCCAAGCCATTTGGCGCGCGCGCCTGTGCACAAAATCACCGCATCGGCGGTGTAGGTCGTGCCGCTGTCGCCGGTGGCGACAAAGGGCCGGACGGAGGTATCGAGGTCGGTGATGATATCGCCGATGATCTCGCAGCCGGTGGCGCGGGCATGGGCCTCCATCCGCAGCATCAGATCGGGGCCCTGCACCTCGGTGTCGCCGGGCCAGTTTTCAACCTCGGTGGTGGTGGTCAGCTGGCCGCCGGGCTCGATCCCCTGCACGAGGATGGGCTCCAGCATGGCGCGCGTGGCATAGACCGCGGCGGTGTAACCCGCCGGGCCGGAGCCGATGATCAGAACGCGGGTGTGACGGGTATCGGACATGGGCGGCAAGACCTCGAAGGCGGAAAATTGCGACTATACTGGCGATATAAAGAGGCCGGAGCGGCAAGGGAAGGGGGGCAATCTGCCGCTTGCATTGGGCATCGATCCGGTTCATATCTTGCGCACCCTTGAAATAATCTTGCGCAAAGGGCATTTAGAACATCAGGAATATTAATCGGCCCCCTGAGCCCGCCCCAGAATGAAAGGACCGTCGCCTATGCCCGGTGCAAAACTCGACCAGACCGACCGCATGATCCTGGCCGAATTGCAGGGCGACGGCCGCATGACCAATGTGGAACTGGCTGGCCGGGTGGGTATTTCGGCCCCGCCCTGTCTGCGCCGCGTCCGCACATTGGAGGAACAGGGCTATATCCGCGGCTACCATGCCGATGTCGATCCGCGCCTGCTTGGGTTCGAGGTGCAGGTCTTTGCCATGGTCGGCCTGCACAGCCAGGCCGAGGCCGATCTGGTTGCCTTCGAGGATCGCTGCCGCGCCTGGCCCCTGGTGCGCGAATGCCACATGCTCAATGGCGAGATAGATTTCATCCTGAAATGCGTGGCCCCCGATCTGAGCAGTTTCCAGAGTTTCCTGACCGAAGAGCTGACAGCGGCCGCCAATGTCGCCTCAGTGCGCACCTCGTTGGTGATCCGGCCCGCCAAAGACGATCCCGGCGTCCCCTTTGACGTGTTGGAAAGCCGGCTTTCGCACGAGGATTAGGCGCGATGCTGCCGATCAATCCGGCCCGCCTCAAGGCGCTCTATGCGCAGGCAATGGCCGCACAGAAAGCCGGGCGCGCGGATCAGGCTCTGGCGCTTTATGCGCAGGTTCTGAGCCTGCGCCCCGATCTGGCCGAGGCACAGTTTCAGGTCGGGCAGATCCACGCCGCGCGCGGCGACCGGGCCAAGGCGGAGGCCGCCTTTCGCAAGGCATTGAAATCGCGCCCGCGCGAACCTGCGATCTGGGCGGCGCTGGCAAAGATCACAACCGGGACCGCGTTGAAAAAACTGCGGGCCGAGGCGGCGCGCGCGGGGGTGCCGCTGGATGGAGAGCCCGATATCTCGGCGCTGCTGGGCCGGATCGAGCGGGGCCAGGCCGAGGCCGCCGAGGCCGAGGCGCTGGCGCTGGTGCGCCGGTTTCCCGATGCGGCAGGTCCGGCGCTGGCCCTGGGGTCTGCGCGCGCCCGCCAGAAAAAATGGGGTCTGGCACTGCCGGCGCTTGAAAAGGCGGTGGAGCGTGACCCCTCCAGCGCAACGGCACATATGCTGTTGGGCGAGGTGCTGCTGCAGACAGGGCAGGTCTTTCGCAGCGAAGAGGCGCTGTTGGCGGCCAGGCAGCTTGGGGCAGATGTGGCGATACCGCTGGCGCGCCTGTTGCGCGATACCTGTCGCGATGTGGCGGCGGAAAAGACGCTGGCGGGCGCGGCTGCCGGCGACCGGCGCAACCCGCGTATTCTGGACGATCATGCCATGGTTCTGGCCGCGCTGCGCCGCCCCGCAGATGCCGCGCGTATGGCCGAAAAGGCGATTGCGGCGGGGGCACCGGCGAATATGCGGGTGCGTCTGGGTGCCGCAATGTCGGCCGAGGGCGATGTCGAGGCCGCGCTGGCCGCGACCGACGCGGCCCTGTCGCGCGATCCCGGAAATACCGATATGCTGACCCTGCGCGGCCAGCTTTTGCAGAGCGGCGGCGATTTCGAGGGCGCGCGCGATGTCCTGATGCAGGCGATCACGTCAGGGCCGGATGCGGCCGAGGCCATCCGGTCCTATGTCGGCGGCGGCAAGCTGGCCGCCGATGATCCGGTCCTGCCGGTGCTGGAGGCGCGGGTGGGGGATCTGTCCTTGCCCACCGCGTCCCGCCGGACGCTTGCCTTTGCCATGGCCAAGGCGCTTGAGGATCTGGGCCGCTATGAGGACGTGTTCGACCATCTGCACCGCGCCAACCGGCTGATGAAATCCGAATTCCCCTACCGGTTCGAGAATGAACGCAGCCATGTACAGGCGGTTCTGGAGGCCTATCGGGCGCTCAAGGGCCGCGATCTGGAGGGCACCGCGCCGCAGGATGCACCGGTTTTCGTCACCGGCATGGCGCGCTCGGGCACCACGCTCGTGGAAACCATCTTGTCGGCCCATAGCCGGGTAACGGCGGGCGGTGAGCTGCCCTATTTATCAAAGGCGATGGCACGTGTGATCGACATGGCCAACCTTGTCCCCAACCGGATCGGAGATGCCATGGCCCGCGCGGGGCAGGACTATATCGCCGCCGCGCGGCGGCGCACCGGGGCGGACGGGATTTTCACCGACAAGGCGATTTCGACCTATGCGCGGATGGGGTTGTCGGCGATGGCGTTGCCGAATGCGCGGTTTGTCGTGCTCAAGCGCGACCCGCGCGATGTCGGCCTGTCGATCTATCGCAACATGTTCACGCCCGGCGCGCATCTTTACGCAACCGATCTGGCCGATATCGGCCGCTTCATCCGCCAGCATGACGCTTTCGTCGAGTTCTGGGGCAATGAGATGCCCGACAAGGTGCATGTCGTGGATTACGAGGCTCTGACCGCCGATCCCGAACCGGTGATCCGCGATCTGGTGGCCGCCTCCGGGCTGGCGTGGGAGGAGGCCTGCCTTGCGCCGCATAAAGCCACCCGTCAGGTCGCGACACTCAGCTTTGCGCAGGTGCGCCAGCCGATTTATCGTGCCTCGGTGGCGGCGTGGAAACGCTATGAAAATGAGCTGGCACCGCTGTTCGAGGCGTTGGAAAAGCCGGTGACCCTGTAGGCGGTCGGGGCAGTCGGGACACCTGGTTTCGGCCTGAGGGTATGCCCCGGACACCCTGCCGGGAAAGAGATCTTCGAAATCCGGCTCCCCAACAAAAAAAGGCGGCCGTTCTGGCCGCCTCGTTTTCCGTCGTCCCAGCCTGTCAGGCGAGGGTCACGCGGTTCGTGCCGCGCGCGCTGCCAGACGGGCGCGATTGCGTTTGCCGCGTGCCCAGGGCATCTCAATCTGTTCTTTCCGGCTTTCTTCCAGAACCCGTTCCATCCAGCGCCGTTTCGTCATTGCTCTTGTCCTTTTTGTCGCCCTTCGGGGCTTTGCCAATCCCGTTTTTCGGGTTGAGGACAATCTGGCGGAACTTTCAGGCAGTGTTACGGCCAGCCCCCTAATTTCCGGTAAATTCGCGGGGCAAAATTGTGGCAGCGTTTCGGCCTTTATTCCTTGGGATTTGCGCGCATCGCGCGCGCTAATCCGGGCACCAATGCGGCGGAGCCTGCCGCATGCGTGCCCATTTCTGGCATAAACGGCGTCGAATTTGGCGGCTCTGCCCCGGATCTCAGAGGCGAATCGCGGAAATGAGGCGCCCGTAATCAACCTCGCCGCGATGCGTGGCGCGGCGATAGGAATAAAAGCGGCTCGGATCCGAAAACGTGCAATGGCGGGTCCATTCGGCTTGGCCCACGCCCGCCGCGCGCAACCGCGCCAGTCCATAGCCGGTCAGATCGAACAGATACCGGTCGCCATCGCCATTAGCGAAGAACCGGGTGTTGTCGCGGTCCTCGTCAAAGAAGCGCTCGGCGAATTCGGGGCCCACCTCATAGGCGCGCTGACTGATCGAGGGGCCGATAACGGCGTGGATATTGGCGCGGGCCGCGCCCAGGGCCTCCATCGCGTCCAGCGTGGCATCCAGAATGCCATCCAGCGCGCCGCGCCAACCGGCATGCGCCGCCCCGATCACGCCCGCGTCCGCGTCGGCCAACAGCACCGGCTGGCAATCGGCGGTCAGGATCGCGATGGCGGTTCCGGGGGTGGCGGTCACGATGGCATCGGCCTCGGGGCGCGGCAGCGGTTGGGTATCCGAGACGGCGACGGCAATATCGGAATGGGTCTGATGCACGGTAATGAGCCGCTCCGGCGGTACCTGCATGGCATTGGCAACACGGGCCCGGTTCATATCGACGATCACGGTCTGATCGGAGGATCCGGTGCCGCAGTTCAGACCCCGGAAAATGCCCGAGGAGGCCCCGCCACGCCGGGTGAAGAACCCGTGCCGGACCCCGACCAGGAGGTCGGAGGTGATGATCTCCAGATGCGGGGTGGCGGTCATGGCTCAGGCGGGCTCCGTTCCCGGGGGCAGGGGGCTCATGGCCGGCGTCAGGGCCAGCACTTTGAAGAGCGTTCCCATTTCTGCCGGGTGCGTCAAGCGTCTGTGTGCCGCGATATGGCTGTCCAGCGCCGCGCCGCTGAGCCGGCGGGCCAGCGCCTCGGCCCGCGCCGTGATGCCGAGCCGTTCCAGAAACGCGCCTTGCGTCGTCAGGCCCGAGGCGCGGGCAGGGACTGCGGCGCGGGCCAGCTGGTCAAAGGCCAGATGCGCTGTCAGATCGGCCTGACCGGGGCTTGCCAGCGCGTCGACAGGGGCGTGACCCTGCAGGGCCTGCAAGGTGTCGCCGATGCTGACCGCCTCGCCGTAATCAATGATCAGCGCCGCCCCGCCATGGGTGGCGATCCGGCGGCCGATATCCTCTGCGATCGGCAGCGCGGGGGCGTTGAGCTCCACGATCTGGCCCTCGGTCGTTCCCTCCAGCCGATCGGCAAGGGCGTCCACGGGGGCCTCGGGGGCCAGCCCCCAAATCAGCGCACCGTCGGCCGCCCCGATCTGGCGTTCGTGCCAGCCGGTCGGACCGCGCTGGAACTGGCGGATCGGCAGAGCGTCGAAAAACTCGTTGGCGATCAGGAAAAGCGGCATCTCGGGCAGTTGGCCGGGATGGTCGTGAAAGGTGACGTCATGGCCTTTCAGCGCCGCGCTCTGGCACTTGCGCAAGGCGGGCGAGGCCTCGACCAGATGCAGCCACGCGGCGGCATGAAACCCCGGCACGCGCGCCGTGGCCCGCAGCGCATCGGCCATCAGCGTGCCCCGGCCCGGCCCAAGCTCGACCAGCGCAAACTCCCCCGGCGCGCCCTGATCCATCCAGACCTGCGCCAGCCACAGCCCGATCAGCTCGCCGAACATCTGGCTGATCTCGGGGGCGGTGGTGAAATCGCCGGCCGCCCCCAAGGGATCGCGCGTGGTGTAATATCCATGCACCGGATGCAGCAGGCATTCGGCCATGTAGTCGGCCACAGGGATCGGCCCGGTCCGCGCGATGCGTGAAATCAGCGCGTCCTTGAGGGCCGTCATGCTGTTTGACGGTTGGCCACGCTGCGCGCATAGGCCACGATCAGAAGCCCGCCAATCAGCATCGGCAGCGACAGGATCTGCCCCATCGACAGCCCCGCCGGGCCGAATTGCAGCACATAGCCCATCGGATTGTCGAGTGTGATGAACTGGGCATCCGCCTGGCGGTAAAACTCAACGAAGAACCGCGCCAGACCGTAGCCCGCGATAAAGAGCCCCATGATCTGGCCGGGGATTTTCAGCGCGCCGCGCCGCCAGGCCAGGTAGAGCAGGATCGCGCCCAGAACCAGGCCCTCCAGCAGCGCCTCGTAAAGCTGCGAGGGGTGGCGGGCGCAGACCAGCTGGCCGGCCAGCTCGACGATCCCCTCGGGCCCGGCGCAATCCTGCGCGGCAAAGCCCGGAAAGATCACGCCCCAGGGCGCATCGGTCGGCCGCCCCCACAGCTCGCCGTTGATGAAATTGGCCAGCCGCCCCAAGAACAGCCCGATCGGTGCCACCATCGCCATCGCATCGCCCACCTGCGCCATCGGCAGCCGGTTGACGCGGCAATAGATCAGACCGGCGATGGCCACGCCCAGAAACCCGCCATGAAACGACATGCCGCCCTGCCAGATCATCAGGATCTCGGACGGGTTTTGCAGGTAATAGGCCGGTTGATAGAACAGGACATAGCCGAGCCTGCCGCCCAGAATGACGCCCAGAATCACCCAGGTCAGCAGATTTTCGACCTGTTCGGCCGTCATCGGCGCGGCGTCGCCGGGCCACAGAACGGGGCGGCGCACGGCGCGCGTAATAATCCGCCAACCGATGACCAGCCCGGCGATATAGGCCAGCGCATACCAGCGCAGCGCAAACTCCATAAATCCAAGATCGATGGAAAACAGATTGGGTGAGATATCGGGGAACTGTAGTGCAACTGGGAGCATGTTGGCCCTGCCTTTGGGTTGAACATCGACTGGATGGCCGCGCGATGCGGCGATGTCAACCTTGATGCCGGGCGGGCAAAGGGCCATATGAGAGGCCAATCGACAGGAGCCGGACACATGCAGACCCGCAACAAGATTATGGAAGATATAAGTCAGCTCATGACCAACGCAATGGGCGTGGCCCAGGGCGCAAAGGATGAGGCTGAAACGGCGGTGAAATCGGTGATGGACCGCTGGCTGGCGGATCGCGATTTCGTCACCCGCGACGAATTTGACGCGGTGCGCGCCATGGCCCAGAAAGCGCGCGAGGAAAACGAGGCGCTCAAGGCCCGGATCGACGCGCTGGAAGGCAAAAAGAGCTGAAATTCGCCCGGGCGACGGAAACCAAATGTTTCCAATCAGACCCAAAATGCCCTTGAATTGACCGAATTCCGCCGGCTGATGGTGCGGATGTGGGGGGATAATGGCCGCTAGCGCAACTGCGCAGACGTCATTGCATCTCCTCGAAAGCGAACATGTTCGGTCTAAGCACATATACCAACCTGGTTCTCGCAGTCTCAATATTGCTGGCTGCGGTTATCGGGATTCCCCTGATCCGAGCCCGGATACAGCACCGGCGGAAGGACGTGCCGCAGGACATTGTGCCGCCCCTGAACACGATTCGTAGGTCGCCGGATACCAAGCCGCAGGACCGGACCTGACGGCAATCCGGATCTCTGCGGTCGCATCAATCCACACCCGCGATTTATCTGTGGATAGATCGCCATGGTGGGTGCTTTGGCGATGAACATCCAAAATTATTGCTTTACAGGATGGCCCTGACCCTCCACCATATCTGGTATGGGGTCGGGTTAACCCCGGCGACCCATAGTGGAGGCACCCAGCTTCTAGTAGGGTGTGTGGATCCCCGGATCTGCCGCTTTACCGAGGCTGCCAACGAAAAAAAGAGGTCTGGGCAATGTCACTATCCGAGCAGTATCTGGAGGTCGACGACCTCCATCCCATCGACATCGTGGAAACACTGGCGACCCATCACGAATGGGATTTCGACCGGGTTGCCGATGATCAGATCGCAATGGCCATCGAGGGGCAGTGGCGCACCTATTCGGTGACGCTGGCCTGGTCTTCCTATGACGAAACGCTGCGGATGATCTGCACGTTCGACATGGAGCCGCCCGAGGGCGCATTACCGGCGCTTTACGAGGTGCTGAACCTGACCAATGACAAATGCTGGGCCGGGGCCTTCAGCTTCTGGCAGGCGCAGCGGCTGATGGTGTATCGCTACGGTCTGGTGCTGGCGGGCGACCAGATGGCCA
>Ga0316207_10005407_pt1 | contig 10598 bp, 8 predicted proteins | sample 6weekpyrite_MG_FD_204943 | JGI IMG/M metagenome (GOLD analysis project Ga0316207, IMG submission 204943) | Microbial mat bacterial communities from mineral coupon in-situ incubated in ocean water Damariscotta River, Maine, United States -... | ecosystem: Environmental > Aquatic > Marine >...
ATACCCATAATAAAGAAAAGATGTACTGTACGAAAAACAAGGGCACCTGCGCCTATTATCAGCCAGAGAATCGCTGTATTGTTTACAAAACTCCAGATATCCTGATGAGCATCAAACAAACCAAATAAAGTTGGATATAGATATAATGCGACAGGTGCACTTACCCAAATAGATAATAAAATAACCTTACGTTGCAGGTTATAACCAACTTTGATACTTTCTTTGTAGTCGTGGCTAGCCTCATTAACCTGATCATAGGTTTTAGGTTCAAACACAAAGTGTCCAACCTGACGAAATACCATAGCTAATAACCAGCCTATCATGACAGCTGCAACTGGATTAATAAAAAGCAAAACATAACTGGCTAAAAAACAGCATGCACTTAAAAAATGAAGAAACTGGTTAACGCGATTATGATGATAATAACGGTGATCATCCCAGCGTTGTTGGTGTAATTCTTCTAAAAATTTCATATTTGACTCCTTAAATAAGATAAACAAGAGGCACTATTCATGCTCTTATTATAAATAATTTAATCTTGATTAATGATTAAGAAAATGCTCACATAATAAAGGTTGCCCCATATTAACGCGAACGCCAGTATGTATGCCTTCACATAAAATAAAATTAGATGTAGAAAAAAGAATGATGGTTGAACCATGTTGAAAATATCCCATTTCATCACCTTTTTTATATTCAACATCACATTTTATTATGTTTGGTCCCTTATATTTTAAATCCAGGTTTTCCTGCAGGCAGTTAAACTTCATACTCGCAACTAATATTGCAGCGACAGGAACCAGGGTTATACTTTTTTCCTGAGATTCTGTAACAAGTTCAACAACCGCACGTTCATTTTTACAATAAAGCTTTTCCACGCGCTTTAACGCTACTGGATTAACATTCCAGGTATCGCCAGAAATATATGTAATTTTTTTAACTCCACAATCAACTGGAGCATGAAAACGATGATACATACTCGATTTAAGTCGTAGCGTTACAAAATATCCATTACGATATTTTTCCTGCAGATCAACATCAGGTATCAGGTCACTTAATTCATAAGGGAATCCTTTAGCCTGATAAACAGTTGTATCCTTTATTTTTCCACATGCTCCAACAATAGCATCACATGGGCTAATCACAATTTCATCTCTATTATCTATATTGCGAGACCCTTCCTTTAATTCCCTGGTAAAACAGTCACGTAAACTTTTGTACTTATCAGACTTTGCTTCACCTAAATCCAGATCATCAGCAAAAATCTTCCAGATGAATAATGATAATCTAGTCAGAAAAACACTTTCAATACTGCTATACCATCCCATTAACCTTGTCAGCAGTCGACGAGGAATACGGTTTGTAAGTAAAAAATTCAGCTGTTCCTGTTGTGTCAACGAGCGGATTAACTTTGTTGTCATAATTACGCTACTGATCTCTGCTCTAATTTAACGACAGGTACACTAAGCCCCATATCTTCTATGAATTTATTCATGATTGGCTCCGCCTGATATTCATCAGCTCTGAGTAACGCATTTTTTTTCATTGAAACCTGTTTTGATTCGTTTGAAAAATAACTCACTATTTTCTGACTCATCTGCTCAATATTATCAACCAGATAGCCATTAATATCATTCTTGATAATATCTTTAGGTCCTTTATGGTTATAAGCAACAACCGGCATACCATAAACAAATGACTCGAGTATTACATTTCCAAAAGTGTCGAAACGAGAGGGAAATACAAACAGATCAAGACTCATATAAAATTGTGCAATTCGCTTCTTATCAACCCAGCCAAGGAACAATTCCTCAGGCATCTGCTCTTTAAGTTCTTTCTCTGCGGGCCCGGAGCCAGCAATGACAATTTTTAAATCTGGTATTGAATATCTTGCCTGTTTAAGAATCTCTGGTAAATCAAAAATTCCTTTTTCTTTACTCAGCCGACAGGCAATAAACAATACGGGTGTATCTTTATTTGCATCGGGAAAAAGTTCAGCTTTATTGATAGCTTGTACAGACAGATCACGTGCTTGTGTGTGATGCGCTGTAAGTAAAACATTTTCCGAATCCAGATTCATTTCATGCCCGATCAACCAGTTTCGATGATCACTATTAAGCACAAAAAGACCACTATATTGTTTATAAAAAACACGTAAAGCCCGTCTTACTCGATCCCTTTCGTGTTTTGTTAAATCAGTTGTATGTTTAATAAAATCCAGCCAGTCAGTATGCATAAAAAAGTAGCTAGGTACATTAAACATATGTTTAATAAATAGAGAGACCAAAGCCATAGGACCTTCAGTTGAACATACAATGCGGTCATAGCCCCCTTCATAAAAAACCCTGGCTATCTCCATCAAGTCAGGAATTCTAAATTCCTGCTCTCCAAATTCAACCATGGTAAAGCTGGTCAGCGGCCTAACAACATGTAGATGGGGTTCTGGTTCAGCATCCGGGTGACAGATTAAAAAATCTACTGGAAGATCAGTGCGCTGTATTTCGGCCAGTTTCCCGGACAAGGAGTTTGATACTCCATTTTTGTCTCTAAGTGTATCTGTCAGATATAAAGCACGTTTATGATGATGATTTCTTCCAATGTGGCTGGAAAAATCATTTAGGAACTTCCTGTTTTGATACAAAAGACGAGTACTTGCCAGAGATGAGCCAGCAAGGATAATGCTAATCAAAACAGGGAAGGACAAGTGATCTAGCAACTGATTAAAGTTAAAGTCACTCATATCTGAGTGTTTATTGTTAACACCAAAGAAAAGCGCAGTGATCTGACTGGGTATTTCAAATTTTCGTGTAATTTCTTCCGTTGAAAATGATTTTAACCCATTATCTTTAGAGACGACTGAAGTCTCCTTCAAGCGTTTTATCATTAACAAACTCAACTTATTAAACATTTCTGCAATAGATCTATTAACAGTTTCTACAAACACCTCAGGAGACTCATGTTTACTATCGGCAATTTTCTCTAGATACTCAATGCAAAATTTATAGTCTCTGGAAATTTTCCATTTCACAAGTTTGTTCGGTTTTTTACCCTTAAGCGCATCATGAATAAAATTAAAGAATTTTTTAGTGTTCTTATGCTTTTTCATTTCAAGAAGTAGATTACTGATTACAAAACAGGATACCTTGTCAACTACTTCACCTCGATGAAATAAAATACGCAACAGTCCCGGGTCTTCAATCTTTGTAGCAATTTGTGAAAAGTAATCTAGCAATGCAATATTCAGTTTCTGATTTTCAGCAACATGACCAAATGGTGCTACATGACCTTCGCGTAAAGCTTCTAGTGCTAATTCAGAAGGTTTAGAGGTTTTCAATCTTTCTTTAAGATCAGGAACACATAGATATGAACCACATTCTCCTGCAAATATCCCCATATGATCATCTGATCCACCTGTTAATATTTTAGGTCTGGCTGGATCCACACCAAAGTCTGCAGGATTTAGATCATGTTTTTCTGCATATCTATATATTTTTTCTGCTGTTAAATCCCGTGCCCAGTTCAATGTAAGCACACTTTGCCAGAGATCTCTTTGTCCGTTCATTACCTCAAAACGTTGAAACATGACAGCCAGTTTTTCGAATAATGACAAATCAATATTTTCGTTACGAGTATAAAAATAAAGAGGATGCGGTAAAATAACAGGAATATCATGCTGTGTTGTATAACGTAGAAAATCGTAAATATTCTTACGCTTTACATTTAAAACCTCCTCCTGCTCCTGAGTAAACCCATATGCCAGAACATGAACAAACAGTTCATACTCAGGGAAATAACAAGTGTATTCAGCAGCTACGAGAACATCATATCCCGCTTCTATCAAAGACCAGCATGATCGGGCATTATTATGGTTTGTGACTGTAATAACATCACAGCCATTTTTTTGCAGTCGTTTAACCAGTTTTTTTGTTTTCAGCCATGTTTCAGGAAGACCTAATATACGCCCCCAGAGTTCATCTGGTACATCACTGTTTAGATCATGACAATGAAGGTCAATTTTAAGACAGTCTTCCGGAGAAAACTTTTTTTCTTCATTATCAAGATATTGATTGAACTCTATATTAAGTGACTTACGAAATTCACTAGCGACAGAATTATTTTTTAAATGCAACATATTCAACGTGCCTCATTTATAGTTTTATCCGTATAATCAGCTAATGATTTTCGTTTTATTTTTCCCATAAACGGAAATCGTGAAACTATCATTTCCCTGAGCATCTGGCGTTTTATAGATTTATTACTAAGATGAGGTGCCTGCCACCACCAGCCATCATTTTTCATTTTATTGACTGCACGAACAAACGACTCAATGACTTCTTTAAAATCTTCATCTGAAAAATTAAAGCTCATAATCATCCGGCCACTACCAATCCAGCTCAAATCAAGTCCTTCAGCACGTAAATAAAACTGTAACATCCAGTTATATCTACCTGGAAGTGAATAAAGAACAGTTAGTACTGAATGCATATTTGCTACATGAACGGGCAGATCTTCTTCAACAAGACGTTGATTAAGTTGTGTAACACGCTTATTCCATAGTTCATCAGCCTGTTGGTAGATCAACTGATATTCAGGCTCTTCAATTCTATTAAGAAATTCGTTCATTGAACCCATAACATATGGATGTGAATTAAAAGTACCTCGGGCAAAGGAAATATTAACGGGTGAATCATCTTTAAAGCGTTTCATCAACTTGTGACGCCCGCATACCACACCAATTGGTAAGCCACCACCTAGTGTTTTCCCATAAGTAACCATATCTGCCTTAATACCAAAATATTCCTGCGCTCCACGATAGGCCAGGCGAAAACCGGTAAATACCTCATCAAAGATAAGAACGATATTTTTACGCGTACACACATCCCTTACCTGTTCTAACCAACGAGTATGGGAATCGCGATCATAATTTGTTGATCGATCACTACTGATTAATGTTGCGTCACTGGGTGCATCAGAGTTTGGGTGAAATGCCTGTAATGGATTAACTAGAACGCAGGCTATATCATGGCGAGTTTCTAAAACTTTGAGTGTAATATCACTACGATCTCTTAAGGTATAGACATCATTAGTTTTTCTTTGATTTCCAATACCTGGCTGTACACCATCCCACCAACCGTGATAAGCACCACAAAAACGTACCAGATGTGTTTTACCAGTATGATAACGAGCCAAACGTACCGCTTGCATTACAGCTTCTGTGCCAGACATATGAAATGAAACTTCATCTAAACCGGAAACTGATTTCAATTTCTCAACATTTTCGCGAATTAATGGATGGTAAGGTCCAAGAACAGGGCCTAAATTCTTAACCTTAGAAAATCCTTTCTCCATACATTCCTTATAAAAATCATAGCCAAAGACATTTACACCGTAGGACCCTGAAAGATCATATCTCCAGTTATTATCAATGTCTTTTACCTTTACCCCATTTGTTTCATCGACTATTAGTCCGGTTTTTAATTCACTCATTAAGTAATTTCGAAACGGAAATGGAACGCGGTAAGCACTAGTAAAATGTACATCGGAGATACTATCTTCAAGTGAAGCACTAAACTTAATTGAATCCGGACTACTATTTCTGCTTTTAACTACAAGTGATGTAAGTCCATTTTTACGTTTATCAACTATATCCTGAGGTGCACCATCACTACAGTAAAAGCGACTATCATCATACTCAAAATATGGAACTAGCCTGGCAAAACGCCGCGACCACTTCGAATGACCTCGAAGAGAAGGATGCTTGGCGCGAGAAAGCCGAAATCGTACAAATATCTTTCTAAGTAAATAAATTATAAATACTGAAGATAATGAATAAGTTAGAATTGATTCTGTCATATGATGCACATAGCACTATTTTTATAATGAATATGCGCATTAAAGGGTAATCACATTACAGTTTTTTGATAAAAATATGACAAAGTAATTACATTTCTATAAGTTAGTTTTTATAGAATTGTAAAAAGAACTACTAAATCAGGTAATGAAATAATGGTATTGGGTATAACCGTATCACTTGGCTATGCCATTCATAATCCTGCTGATCTAAGCTTTTTAAGCCTCAGTGACGAATATATTAAATTAAATGAATTAAATTAAAATGCATGTCGAGTACCAAATGTAAACTGGTAATTGTCATCTGCTAAACCATAACCAATATCAAACCTTAAATCGACTTTTACAAATGACCTTATTTTCCAACGTATACCTGCCCCTATCCCAATATGTAATGGATTATCATTAATATCCTTTATGTCATCATATGTATTTCCGACATCTATAAATCCAAGGTAGCGTAGTGTAGGAAAAGATCTTAATGGCGTCATATACTCAATGTTAAGTAATAACATAGCATTTCCCTGATAGCTATCTTTGTCATAGCCTCTTAAATCATTCCGAAAATCCAGTCTAAAAGCTTTATCGCCTAAAATATCATCCGTTGAATAACCCAGTTGAGTCTGTATATTAAGATTATCACCTGGTCGAGATTTGAAAGTATAATAGCTACGATAAAATAATACATTTTTAATATATTCCGCCTCACTGCCGAATACGATATCAGATGCTTCTATGTCAAAACCAAAATGCTTACCCTTTCTATTATATGCAAATTTATGCACTTTTTTATAACCCCAACTAAACGTCATAAAGTTAGAAGTTGCATCATCAATAAATTGTCCCGTTAAGGTTTCGTGAACCCTCTGATGCATACCAAAACCTATACTGGTATATTCACCATTCTTATGATGTAAATCATTATGCCATTTAAAAAGACTCATTTGTAAACTATCATCAAAACTATTCTGGAAATCAAAATCTAGGGATTGAGTTACAGTGTTCTCACTTATTAATGATAAATTTAAAGAGTAGTCACTATCATTTATATTTTTATAATTATACCTGAATCTTGTCCTGTACTCCTGAACTCCTTCTTCTTCTCCTTTATTTTCATACAACAACTTCAACTTATGATCAAGACCAAAAACGTTTTCCCATCTCAGCTGAATACCAACACCTAGTTTATTATCTCTCAACTTCAATCGAGGAATCACTAACAAATAAATCTTTTCTTCGACATTAATAACAAGCTCTGAAAATAAATTATCTGGATAACTACTATCATAAGACTCAGAGACATAATACGTAACCTCAGTGAAAAGATTAAGATCCTTTATTCCTTGAATTGATTCATCTATCTTTTCATAATCAATATCATCACCCACATCAATATACATTTCACGCAGTAACACTGATTCCTGAGTTGTGTCATTTCCAGAAAATCGAATTGAATCAATCTGTGAATTTGCATTAACGTTAGAAATAAAAAACAGTAAAAACAATACTAGCTTATAATTAAAGCTATTCATATTTAAATAACATTTATATCTATCGAATTTTTTCACAATGCACAAATCACATAAACAATCATTTCTGTTAACATAAATTATCTTATCTATAGAACAATTTCATTACTGATATACGTGAGATATTAACAGCAAATAATAATTGCCCATACAAGCAGACATATTGCGACACTCAATAAAACTGCTGCAGAGGCAGTATCTTTTGCTATTCCTGATAACTCATGAAACTCTAAATCTATTCGATCAACTGCAGCCTCAATTGCAGTATTAAGTAGTTCAACAATCATCACAAATACAACTGAACAAATCATTAATAATGTCTCAACATTTTAAACATCTAACCAGAATGCAATAGGAATAAGAACAAACGCAAGCACTACTTCCTGTCTAAAAGCAGACTCATTAATAAAGCTATGAGATAGCCCCTTCCATGAATAATAAGTTGCAAAAACAATTCGTTTTAATCCGCTATATTTTTGTATAACCACAAACAACTCCTAATCAAAAATATTAAATAAATGTCTTTACTTGCACTAATAGCAATACACAATAACTATTTATTATAATTAACTGGTTAATTAAATTATGAATTACCTATTTCAAATGGCAGCGAATTTTTTGCCATATTAAATTTACGACAGGCTGCAAATACATCTTTGCTTTTATCGTATGATTTTGTTGATACATTCAACAATCCAAGAACAGAATGTACAAGATTATCCTGAGAATATTCTCCATTGCTATTTCTAACAAGACACTCATAATCTAAATGCTTTTCTGCTTTAATATTCTCTGACAACCAGACTATAAATGGCACTTGTGTTTGTTCATCAGGAGCCATGAAATATGGCAAACCATGTAGGTAAACACCTTTTTCACCCAAAGATTCACCATGATCTGACATATATATCATTGCTGTATTATATTTTTCAGACCGAGCCTTTAAAAATTCAATAACTTTTGATAAGAAATAATCACTATAAAGAATGGTATTATCATAGGCATTTACAATTTCTTTCTGATTACAGTTATGTACTGAAGACACATTACATTCGGGTGTAAATTGTGAAAATATTTTAGGGTATCTTTTATAGTAAGCAGGCCCATGACTGCCTTTTTGATGTAACACAATTACAGCGTCATTTGTAATCTTATTTATATAGTCATCTAATTTATGTAGTAGAATCTCATCGTAACACTCCTCTTCATTACATATATCTTTCACCTGTAACTCAGTAAGGTCTTCAGTCTCAACTCTAGCGCACACGCCTTTACAACTAGAATTATTATCTCTCCATAAAACGTCAAACCCTGCATGAGAAAGCCCATCTAGCAAATTTTCACGTGACTTCGCTTTTGAAACACTGAAATTATCATGTGTCAAATCTGAAAACATACATGGAACTGATTGCGCTGTAGCCGTACCACACGAAGATGTATCACTATAACTTATTATGTCTTCGTTCTTTAATTTTGGATTGGTTTCTCTTTTATAACCATTCAAGCTAAAATTAGCAGCACGTGCAGTTTCACCCACAACTATTATCAGGACATCTTTCTTATGTTCCGCACCTGCATTAACATATTTAGCGGCATCATTAAACACGGGCACCAAGTCTCGTTTTTTACTTACTAGCCCACTATTAATTTTTAAATATTTAACTAGTGAGGTAAGTGGAAACACAGGATTAACAAGAAACCGCAGTGATCTATTTTCCCTTAATACGAATGCATATTCCTTTGATGACCACAGCATGGATAAAGTAGTCACCAACAATAAAACAGAGAGCAGCTTTATCCTTGAAATAAACTCAGACTTAGCTGATTTATGATCTATTTTAATTAGCCATATAAGAAAAGATGGAAATACCCCAAACAACAAGACATGTAATATAATACTGGCGTTAATTAATTCAGATGTTTCTTTAATGTCTGTTTCGAATAAATTCTGAATCATTGGAACACTGAAAATAACATGCATATTATCAATAAAATACGCAATTATTGATGATGAAATTAATGCGATTGTTGCTACCACCTTTACTAATCTGACAAAACTGAATAACGATATCAGCAGAAGTATAAGGACAACTAAAAATACAAAAAATGAAACCATAAACACGATATGATTCACAGGGTTTTCTCCTATTACACCCCACAAACCTGACCACAATGAACTATTATCTATAACCACGACAAACAAAGACACCAACAACAGCATCCTGTTCACACTCATTACTCTGTATTTATCAATATCAGTTAGACCCAACATTCGAAACCTCAAAATTACTACGTTAACAATGAGGTTATATTACAAAGACTAATGTCAAATTCTGGTGAATTTTGCGGGATAAAGAAGTTAATCTTTAATTTAGTTTAAAGGTTATAAATTTATTTTTACTTATTCTTATTATGATAATGATTAGAGAGAATGTTTATTTATTATTTATAACTACTATCCCACTAACCTAAGGATCGACGTCATTACTACGGGTTCCAGCCCTCCTGTTTAAAAACGCACCAGGCGTTTTTGTTTCGAATGCTTTTATCGGGAATCCAGCAACATTGCAGTGTCTTATGCCACCGGATCTCCAATAAAGTCATTCGGAGATGACGAAGCTATGACATATTATTTCATACCTCAATAAACGAATTACTTCTGTAAAGTCTGTTTTATCAAGCTTGCTGTTAATACTTTACAAAGTTAACGGGACAGTATTGATTATTTATAATTAACTGTATTGATATTATTATATGACCTGTGGAAATACATTTTTTGTTAAAATGTCTGTACTAGTAATAACTCTGCCTTATAGATTTGAGTTCTTATTTTTCTATTTTATCTATATTTAATATGTCATGATTTTATGGAATTAGAACATGTAAATACATTTAAATTCTATTAAACAAAGGAATCAAATTATTAATCAAAAATATGACGTCTAAATTGTACGATCAAACCCAAATATGTTACTAGACACGTTGAATTACATCTAATCTACTAAAAGTTCACCATAAAACACGCACCACCATTATCCCCATTGTAAGCACTAATTATCCATTTTTCCCTTTCACAAACCCTTTTTACAATAGATAGTCCCAGGCCCTGATTGTGACGACTTCCAGGGGCAATAACTACTTCACTACCATTAATAAATTGCTTAATTACATCAGTCAAACCTTTACCAGAATCACAAACAACAAAGCCATCACTTTAAA